>Ga0160467_100271_pt1 | contig 60944 bp, 35 predicted proteins | sample HID1972I_E11MG_FD_108221 | JGI IMG/M metagenome (GOLD analysis project Ga0160467, IMG submission 108221) | Enriched pill bug-associated microbial communities from UW Madison campus, WI, USA - HID1972I_E11 MG | ecosystem: Host-associated > Arthropoda: Insects > Digestive system > Unclassified ... | reverse complement strand
TCCTTTAGCATCTTCCATGTGATATCACCTGCAATTAAACCATCAATCAATGAATATACAGCCTTAATGTTATCCCATATCTGCTTTATTCCACCACTATTACTTGCTAACTCTTCGAATCCTTTTGAAGCAAATCCTGATACTAGATTATCAAGTTGTTTAAATTTAATTTTGTGCCCCGTCGGATCCGTATAAATCAACGGATTATTATGCACATACGTATACAGATTCAAGCTAAGCGGATTATCTAGCTGCCCCTCGTACGTATCCTGACTAATAAAGCGACCAATGCTAGAGTCAAAGTATCTTGCTCTTGCATAGGACAGCCCGCTGCTTGCAATAAGGATTAAGTTCTTTCGAACGTAGCCCCACGAATCATTCAGTACTGGGTGGGTCAAAAAGAAAGCCTCGAAGGATTTATCCCTCAAGGCTGAACACTTGTTACATTTTTTATTTACTAAACATCTCAAGTCTATCTAATTCAAGAAATTGTAACGAAGACTTGTTCACTACACCGAATTCAATAAAGTTATCACGGGCTTGAGCAAGTGTCATGTGGTTGGGGGAACTATAGTAACTTGGATCTGTACTTCCATCATCTTCCCAAAAACATACTGGGCAAATATCGTATTCACCCTTTGTTGGAAGTGTCTTAAATTCACAACACGGACAACTATAAAGTTCTTCCTGCAAACCCTCAACCTCCAGATTAAAACCAAGGATAGCAGACACTCTCTTCGATAAATACTCGTTTTTTACCCCATGATATTTTTTTCTTAATGCTACAAGTAACAATGCACTGTAAACTTCATCCATTACATCTTTCTGAGGTTGATCATAATTAAGTATCTCCGATTGCAATGTAACCGGCAACGTATAAAATTGGGGATCGCCTTGGTCTATCCCCCACCAGTCAATTAGAATTTCTTCCCGTTCTTCCTTAGATAAATCTTCAATCTTTGTTTTTAGGATAATGGCAATGCCTTCATCTCGATTCATTTTTTCACCTCACTTATTAACTGCACCAAGTTTTTTAGCAAGTTCAATTGCGTATTGAAACGGGTTGGAAGATCGTCCATCATCTTTGTAGAATGTCCTTATTTGTCGATCTTTAATGTGACCTACAAGTACACAACCTGATGAAGGGTCATATTTAACAACGAAATTACCTACAACCTCTTCTTAAAACGAAGAGTTGGTAGCAGCAGCAAAACCCTTTGCAAGTTTTAGATAATCGTTATGGGAAATATCACCGAATTCATGTCCATGTTTTTCCCAATGAGACTTTAATTTGCCGCTACTAAATCCTTCCCATTTTATCTCCTCACATGTGATATTATGAACCCAAATCCCCAAGTCCGTTATATACTACGTATGGTAGTCCGCAACCTTAAAGTTATAAAACATCGCTGGCTCATCATGCTTAACAAGCTTGACATTATCAATCATCAAAGTATTTCCATTTCTCTGCTGTAGTTTATCCCCCACCTTTTTACCTTTCTAATTAACAAACGTACTTCCAAAGGCGATTCAAGGTTTTAGCACTGACTCATTAACTTTTCCACAATACTGTCTGCATCAAATGCATTCTGCCCTATTTCTACTAAACAACTATCATCTTCTGAGGCAGGCTCAAAACCAATTCTTATCGCTGGAATTTCATATTTTTCTTTAAGCCTTATGAGAAATGTTACTAGATTTTTGATCCTCATTCTTAACTTTAAGCTATCTCCTGTGAATAATTCATTTTCAGGGAAATTAAGAGTGATATCTCCAAAATAATGATCAAAGGAAAATACCATTACCACATTTTCCAAATTACAACCTATATCTAGATTTCGAACATAAACATTTCCAGTACCACTAGGTGAAAGAACATTTTGGAGATTTTTTATCTGATAAAACTCAATATCTTTTCCGTTAATGTTATCAAAAAAGTGTGAGGACTTTACATTTGAAGTGCTAACATGAAATTCTTCAAATACCAGCTTGTCTAACTGATTTTTTCGAAGATCTTGTAATATAATTTCAAGATAATTCATAGTATCTACTCCTCTTATTGGTCAATAAAACCTTTAAATGTTCCATCTAGGTTGAGCCTAACTCCCCTACCATCAGGTAATTTTTTTTCAAGAAAAGTAATACCTTTTCCGTTTTTCACTTTAATAAAATCTCCAGTTGCATCAATTATTTCTTCCAAGTGTTTTAACGCTGTCTGATTTATTTGGTCAGGCCCTCCTTTTATTTTCCCCCATATATGCGGATTTCTTCCTGCATGTTTTTGTAGAGCATGACCTACCACAGTCTCTCCACCTTTTTTTCCTTGAATTGCTGATTTAATAATAATCTCGCGACTAACAACATTTGAGGTACCTTTAGCAACAACACCAGTAGTCACCTTGACTCTTCCTAAAGTAGCCAGGGTTACACCCCAAAAAACACCATCTCGAAAGTCTGGAAAACCTGAACGAATCTGATCTTCCATATAATTTTGAAAAAGTCGAGTTTTCAATTCATCTTGTTTCTCTTGCGACAAACTGAAAAAGTAATCATTATCACCTGCTATCCAACGAATATATGAGTAATCATCTGAGTACATTGACCAATAATTACCTGAATATGTGAATCGTTCTGAATATGGACCATTAACACCAATATACCCACCCACTGTACCATTATTTATAATTGGTCTTCCAACAAATTCAGAATCCTCACCTAAATAGATACTGTCGCTGCTACTACAATTACCAGGTCTAGCCCATTTTCCATCTTGAGAAACACAATAATTCCCCGTCGGATCTACATAAATCAAGGGATTATTATGCACATACGTATACAGATTCAAACTTAGCGGATTATTCAATTCCCCCTCGTACGTATCCTGACTTATAAATCGACCAATGCTAGAGTCGAAGTATCTTGCTCTTGCGTAGGACAGCCCGCTGCTTGCATCATAGCCTAGTCCGGTATAGCCGAACAAGTTGTCTGGACCTGGATAGTTGAGATCGAACTTCTCCGCGTCTGTCGCCACTCCGAATGCATCAGCTACTTGGTTTTTATACGCAGGTTTACTGAATTTATCGCTGAATGTGATATCTTTACCAGTTAGTTTAGCAGCACCATTACCCGTACCCTAAGTTGTAATCTTAAACTTGGGAATAAAGAAGTGACCACTGGTTCTTCCAATTACCACCCAATATATCAGCTTGCCTGACGCTCTGTTAGAGTTGTCGCCGCCCTATACTCTGTCTTATGCTTCATCATGCTGTAGATGATGTTTACGAGCCTTCTCATGACGCATATCAGGGCTTGTTTCTTAGTCTTACCTTCTGCTAGCTTGCGATGGTAATACTCATAGAACTTTGGATTTCGTTGTTTCTTGTTCTCACCTTTAGCCACTTGGATTTGTTGAACTTCTAGGTTATGGAAGATGGCGTTCAGTATCCGAATTCCTTGTCCGCTTGCTTGATCTTTGCCCTTGCCGCCCCCCACCCGAATTTTTTCATGAATTTCGGGCTTAATTAGAGGGTAGGTGGCTAGCCTTTAACACATGACCTTCCCGTTGAGAAACGTTCAGTTAAGTCCTGACAATATTAGTGGTCGGACTATCTTACAATTTAGTTGCGATGCTCTCGACACTATATCCATCGGGGTATCTATTTGCAGAGTTGCGTTTAATTTGAAAAACCGCAAGAAAACAAAGATTACAAAAAACAGGTCAATCATGGTAGTATCTGACCATAATCAACCTGTTTGACGTATCGCCTAAGCGTTAATTAGGTTATAAAATTCAAGCATATCTGTGCGTACAGGCATATTAGAGGAATATTATACTAGGTTGATGAGGGTTAAGTTCTTAGGGACATTGCCGCCGCATTCATTCGGCACTGGGTGGGGATAAGAAAAGCCTTGAAGGAAAAAATCTCTCAAGGCTAAATGTTAGAATTAGTATGTTATGTCATAACGCATTAAAACACACTGTTGTGGGTTGGATTTGTTCCCTTTTAGAACAATAAAGTTTGCATCTTGTTCGGTCTGTTTTCTAGCTTTAAGAAATGTGTACGGCGATACTGCATCTACTCTTGCTACTTCCGTTCCTTCTTTTATTACTTGAATAAACTTCTCATGTACAGATAGAAAAATCCCATGTAGATAAATCACTTCGTGCCCTAACCTATTAGGAATATTTGAAACATTCTTAATATTATTTTTATAATCAAAAAATGCTAGTTTATTATTATTTCTGTCCTTACAAGTCAGAGTTTCAGTCCCACCTTCAAGAATTAAATATTTGCTCGATTCATTTAATATTTGGGAGAAGGTTGAATAATCTTTTTCAACTAATGACTTGTCGAGTTCCTGAAGCGTGAACAGTCCAATATCAATTTTATAATATCTCTTGTTTCCGCATAAAAAGAGAACTTCATGCCCTGACCAAAAGAATATATTCGAAAGCCCACTCTCATCAACGCCCCCAATAAAATTCACAACCTTTTGAAACTTTGTATTCAAATCCAAGTACACAAACACTTCATTATCAGGACAGTATAAGATGACCTCATTTTTACGTGGATTCTTATAAACTGTGTGGATTATGATACCTTCAAAAATATCAATAGTATTCTGCAATTCTAAATTCTTGTTGTATATATTGATTCCTGAATAATTATTATTAACAATAACAGCTTCTTTATGACATTCAAGAACGTATATATCATTATCCTCAACGAAACATTCGCTTTGCAGATTTATCATCAATTATCCCCCCCCGTTAAATACTTAGATATGCAGGACATGGGTAGCCCCACATCCTGCACATATCACAAGTTACTTTACATTTATACTTTTGTTAGGGTCACGTGTTCCGGGTATAAGTTCCCCCGTTAAAACATCTGCCTCTCCAAGATGGTTACCTCTCTTATCATAGACTTCTATATGAGAACCCTCTCCTTTATGGAAAGTATCTCTATGATAATAATTGTCCCCTTTTTTGTATACTTGCGCACCCTTCACCGGAGAAATCTTTGTTTTTGTGTAAGTTCCATTGCCTAGCGCAGTTTCTTTATCAATCGGAACTCTATTATTTTTAATAAAGTCAGGTGTGCAACTGTTATGCGTCCAAATACCAAGATTGGAAACAAAGTACGTATGGAAGTCCCTCACCTTAAAGTTGTATACGGTCTTATGTTCCTTCTTAACCTCAATATTCTCAATGGATAATTCCTTGCCATCTGAGGTTGTCAGAACATCGCCCACCACAAGATTTTTGGATTCCACCCAACCTTTGCCGACAATCCAAAACGGATGCTCATCAGTAGTGGTTATGACTTCGCCACCAACAGTAATATTATACGTTTCTTCAACGTCACGTTGGTAGAGCCATTCGACTTCTTTGTAAGCCATCTCGCCTGTCTCATCGTCTTTAGCTAGGACTTTATCACCTACCTCGATTTCCTCGATAGGTTTCTCCCCTTCGTCTGTCAGAACCTTCGTGCCAGCTGTAAAGCAGTTACAGGATATGTTTGGTGTTTTCCCAGCACTCCCCCCATTGCTTGGCTTATTTGTAGATGGTACTTTTGACGGGACTTTTGCTGGTACTTTTCTAACACCAAATAACATTTCATAGATTGCCATAAACCATTCTACGTTATTATCTAGCTCATCCTGTGCTGCTTCTAAATCAGCTAGTAACTGTTTCTTTGCCCAGCCCGCAAGTGCCTCTGAGTTTTTATAAGAACTTGTTTGTGTTAACAAACCATAAAGATATTTAAATTGGTTATTATCCTTATCTTTATAGATTTTTTTAAATAGAACACCCAAATCACTTCTGTACTTCCAGTACTGTTGAGAATTTGCGCGATACTTCATTGCATCTTCAAGCATTAATTCTATTTCAGCATAATTACCGGTCTTTCTGTGTCCCGTAGGATCAACATACCTCAGCGGATTATTCTCCACATACGTATACAGATTCAAACTTAGCGGATTATTCAATTCCCCCTCGTACGTATCCTGACTTATAAAGCGACCAATGCTAGAGTCAAAGTATCTTGCTCTTGCGTAGGACAGCCCGCTGCTTGCATCGTAGCCTAGTCCTGTATAGCCGAACAAGTTATCTGGACCCGGGTAGTTGAGATCGAACTTCTCGGAATCTGTCGCTACGCCAAATGCATCATAATGATAGCGTAGTGCGACTTCATCGTCGTTGTTCAGCAGCGCCAGCACGCTGTCTAGCGAATCCTCCAAGTAATACAGGGTTTCTGGCGTTGTATTTGGTGCTGCTCCACTTTCACCCGCTACTGGCTCCCAATCTGTGCTTTCATCTGCGCTTGGCAAGTAGCTCATACTAATGCGCTCATCATTCGCACCATAGACATAGCTTTGCTTCCAGCCCGTTCCACTTTCATCCGTTGCATATAACGGCTGTGGCAATACTGTCGTCGTGTCATTCGTAAAGTAAATATCGAGCTGCTGCTTCTTATATTGCGGCTCCCAGCCTTTACGTGCACCTGCTGGATGACTATCCGGATAGCTTACTTGAGCTGCACCGCTGCCTACGGCAACTCCCATATAAACGCGGTTGTTGTCGCCATCGTAACGATAATGTCAACTGCTCGTCAGCGGATTTCTTTCCTACGATGTAACAATCGCTGTACAGCTAAGTTCAGTTGAAAACAGAAATAAAACACCTCACATTTGCCACCCTTACTATGAATTGTCGTGTTATCCTACCTAGAAGATACGATTATGACATTTTCATCCTCTCTATCGGGACTGAGTATTGTACAGTTGCTGCTCATTTTAGATAAACCGCAAGAAAGCGAAGGTAACTAAAAACAGATCAAATCATGGTGGTATCTAACCATAATCAACCTGTTTGATATAACAGTGCTGCGTTATTTAGGTATCATTTTTCAATCTTAATTGTGTGTACAATGAAATTAAGAATTTCTTGTAATGGTCTTATGAGGGTTATATACATTTGGATTCAGCCGCCCGTTACATTCGGCACTGGGTGGGAGTAAAAGACAAGCCTTGGAGGGAAGCAACCCTCTCAAGGCTATTTGCCAAATATCTCTTCGATTCTTTCACGGTCAAAACCCAATATCCAATCATTGTATTTTTCGTAAATTGATTTTAATATTTCCTTATTTTCAGCTAAAATATCTAAACCTCTATCGTCGTATAGGTGGAAAATCGTTTTGCTCGTTTTGTTTAATAGATAAATGTCGCCATCAACAGTAGGTTCTAGACCAAGTGTACGATTAGCAATAGCTTCTACTAGTTCTTCCAACTTTAATTGTTGATATTTCACATCTGCACAGTATCTAATAGTCACGATGTCATCAATATCATCTAAATCTTTATATCGGAATTCCTGCACTTGCTTTATTACATTTCTAAAATCTATCTTACTGATATAATTACTAAATACTTTTGAGACAATATTCTCTATATCACTAATTGACTCATTGTCCCACTTATCTATAAATAGCACAAAGTAAATTTCATCACTAGGTTTATGCAATGCATTAAATAATTTAATTGCTCTCTGTTTCACCTGTTTCACTCTTTTTTCAGGTGTATCAACACCCCCTCCCATTTCAAATCTAATCGCTATTGAACTATTGTAGAACAATGGTTTTTTTAAATAAATCCCTTCAAAGTATTGCAATAAAAATTCATCTAAATTCTCTCTAAGTTCCATTCGACCATCCCCATCATATAGCCGTAAAGGGAAATTCACATTCCCTTTACGGCATATTTTCAACCATTCTATTTTAGCTTTATGACCGTACCTGTTGAACTTTTATGTTTCCCTGTTATGAAATTACCATATTCATCTGCATCAGAAACCCAGTGAAGTTCATTTCCTCTTTTTTCAAACACCTTAAACGCCGAGCCACCATGTCCGGTTGTATCTTTTGCCCACCAATATCCTTTCTTTGTCTTGTCTTGGTATGCTGTGATTGTATCACCATTAAATTTATAAGTGACCTTTGCTTTGGCATTTGTTTTTATATCCCACTTCGTAGTTGTGTTTGGGATATCACAAGCATTATGAGTCCAAACTCCCAAATTTGATACAAAATACGTATGAAAATCTTTAACCTTGAAATTGTATACTGTGTCTTGTTCTTCCTTAATTTCAATCTTCTCAATGGCTAATTCTTTGCCATCAGAGGTTGTCAGAATTTCACCTACAACAAGGTCCTTAGACTTGACCCTACCTTTGCCGACAATCCAAAACGGATGCTCATCGGTAGTTGTAATAACTTCTCCGCCAACAGTAATATTATAAGTTTCTTCTACAATTCGTTGGTAAAGCCATTCTACTTCTTTGTAAGCTACCTCGCCAGTCTCTTCATTCTTCGAGAGAACCCTATCTCCGACTTCAATGTCTTCGATATTTTTCTCCCCTTCGTCTGTCAAAACCTTCGTGCCAGCTATAAAGCAGTTACAAGTAGCTTTTTTAAGTTTATTCAACACCTTCGATAACGATGGTGCCACTTTAGAAATTAGATTGATTGCCTTCGCACTTCCTGCAAATGAAAGCAGCACTTCGCCTAATTTTTCACCGTATTTACGTACTTCTTTATCCGTCGGCTTTCCTCCGAATACATGGGTTGTATTATTAACGATATATTTATACGGCTCGACTGCTGCACCAACTACGGTTTTACCTAATTCCGTTAATGAAATCGTCTTATTGTACAATGCTTTACCTAAATCATATAGTCCTTTATACGTATCCCATGAGAAGATACCTTTTACCGTGTTGGCTAACGCATCGTATATTCCTTTACCCAAATTAATGAGGTATAAAAATTAAGCTGACCTAAAACCATTGTATATGGAAATATCTCATATGAGATAATATGCGTTAAATTCATTTTGTTTTAACCGTCCCATCCATCACTGGGTGAGGTAAACCAATACAAAAAGAAAAACCACATGGAGTTGTTACACTCGCATGTGGTTATCATTTAACTATATACCTTTAAATCTATTTGTCCAAACCATGTAGAGAAATATAAGTCCACCTATAATCCATAGAAAGGTTACTAGCCTGAAAATTAGGACTGACAATTTCGTTACCTTTTTATGATCGATAATTGTTTTGTATATCGTTTCTGGAGATATAATATTAAGTATTCCAACTATACAAAATACTATTAATAATATTACGGTTAGTAGAACACGATATCCCAATGTTGCTCCTCCAGTTTATAACAAATTGCCTTCGACTTCTCAAAAAAACATTAAGCATTACACTCATTTCACACATGCTCACCATTTAACTATAACCCTTTAAATTTACCTGTCCAAAGAGCATACATAAACACAATTCCCAATAAAACAAAAATCGTGCCCCCTATGCGATATCTAAGTATAATCGCTTTCGTTGCCTTCTTATTTCTTGTATTATTAGCCTCTACTCTATACATAGCTTCGGGAAAAATGATACTTAATCCCCCTCCAACAAAAAACATAATGAAAAATAAGATAGTCATGGCGATACGAGCTTCCACTTATTTCCCTCCTAAAAATTCTTGCCACTCTTGGTAGGTCATTGGATATACAGCGCTATCTACAATGTTAAGTCTAACGAAAATCGTTTCTTTTTCAAGACCAACACTACCTTTTAAAGGAATCATATCAATTGAAACACCTAGCCCTCCTCCTATTATACCTTCTACGTTACCATTAGATAAATCCATACTTACCTTTTGCTCAGCAACCCCAAACTTCAAAAATTGCTGTGAAGAAGATACATATCCACTTGTACCTGTTATTTTTCCATTACTAATTGATGTTCCTCCTGTTAAAGAGGCTGATGCATTTACCTGACCATTTGCACCGTAACTAAAACTTAACGTAAATTCTCCTCCTTGTACTTTAGCTTGAAGACTTGCACTCATAAAAACTGAAATAGCTATTTCTCCTTTAATATAAGTCTCAACAGCTGATCCGTCTGAATTAATCTGGGTAATTTTATTTGAAGATTTCGAAATTGTACTTGAACCACCGTCTATAAAGTTAACTCTCTTAACTGAATTAACATGCTTTAATCTAATTGTATTAGCTCCATCATGTGCTGCTTGCATACCTGCTCTATCATTTTTTGCTTTTGCAACATTAAATTGTTTTTCATATTGTTTTATTGAATATATGTCACCTGCACTGTATAAAGCGTCTTCTGCAGAATCATCAATTGCCATACGATGTCCACTTGGATCAACATACCTCAACGGATTATTATGCACATACGTATACAAATTCAAGCTAAGCGGACTATTCAATTCCCCTTCATACGTATCCTGACTAATGAAGCGACCAATGCTAGAGTCAAAGTATCTTGCTCTTGCATAGGACAGCCCGCTGCTTGCATCATAGCCTAGTCCGGTATAGCCGAACAAGTTATCTGGACCTGGGTAGTTGAGATCGAACTTCTCCGAATCTGTCGCTACGCCGAATGCATCATAATGATAGCGCAGTGCCACTTCATCGTTGTTATTCAGCAGCGCTAGCACGCTGTCTAGCGAATCCTCTAAGTAGTACAAGGTTTCTGGCGTTGTATTCGGTGCTGCTCCACTTTCACCCGCTACTGGCTCCCAATCCGTGCTTTCATCTGCACTTGGCAAGTAGCTCATACTAATGCGCTCATCATTCGCACCATAGACATAGCTTTGCTTCCAGCCTGTTCCACTTTCATCCGTTGCATATAACGGCTGTGGCAATGCTGTCGTTGTGTCATTCGTAAAGTAAACATCGAGCTGTTGCTTCTTGTACTGCGGCTCCCAGCCTTTACGTGCACCTGCTGGATGACTATCCGGATAGCTTACTTGAGCTGCACCGCTGCCTACAGCAACTCCCATATAAACGCGGTTGTTGTCGCCATCGTAACGATAGGTTGTTGTATCTCCTAGCGCGTTAACCTGACTTACGAGTCGATTCGCTGCGTCCCATTGATATGTTTCGAGTACAATCGAGCTTGTTGCATCCGTCAGGCTTTCTAGTTTTTCCGTTAATTCATCAAGCGGATCACGTATTGCATCGAGTGTATCCTCAGCAGCCGACTGTTCATCAAGAGTTTCGTCAGCCACTACCTGCTCTTCGAGCGCAACATCCGTTTGCTGCTCATCAACCGGATTTATTGACGGAGTAATGGTTTCGTTCTCTTGCTGTTCAGTAACTTTCTCTTGATGATTGCTGTTAATCTGCTCAGCTTCATTTTCTTCTACAGATGGTTTACCAAGCTCATTAACTGTCTCGCTTGCTGACTTAGAAGTTGAAGATTCTTGCTGTTCTTGTGCTTCAGAACCCCCTTGCTCATCGTTGCTGCTAGTGTCTGCTTCTGTTGTGCTGGTCTGCTTTTCTGCAGTATCAACTGTACTGCCATCAGCATCAATATGAGTTGCACCTTCATCCAATTGCTGCCCGTTATCCTCTTGCTCACCTGCAACTTCATCAACTTGCTGCTCATTATCCTCTTGCTCGCTCGCTGAATCATCTGCAACGTCTTCACCAGGAGCATCATTCTCTTCTCCAAGTTCTTCCTCAGCAGCTTCCTGTTCTGTCTCTTGTTCCTCCAACTCAGACTCTGGCTCAAGCAGCATATTAAGATCTAATTGATCCGCCAGTGAGCTTGATCCAGAAACTTGAATCAGATTACCACGCAAGTCGTAGCTGTAGTCTTTAAACTCTGTTTCATTGTCCCAATGAAGCAGCTTATCTGCCAGGTCATAGGTATAGCTTTCTACAACCGTCTTGCCTTGCTCTGATCTGATCGTCTGCAGGCGATTGCCTACCTCGTCATACGAATATTGCGTTACGTTTCCGTCAGTATCCTCAACCTGAATGAGTTGATTCAATGCGTTATATGCATACTGCTCAACAGTAGCCGGCTTAGCCTCATTACTCGGGCGATCCTCGTCACTGCCCTGCTCCTGACGCTCTCTTTTCACTACATTGCCCACTTCATCGTAGCTGTAGCGCAGCTGCTCTAGTAATTGTCCACCAGAAGCTTGATGCTTGATTTGCTCGATTTGTCCAAGCGCATCATAGCTGTAGCTGCTTGTCGCTCCAGTTGGCAGCGTTCTTTGCTTTACGCGTCCGTTGCTATCATATTTATAGCTGGTTTGTTGACCTAAGCCATCCGTTACATTATGAATTTGTCCATTCGCATCATACGTGTATCGAACACTTTTGTTATCTGGATAAACAATACGACTGCGCTGGCTGTTAATCGTCCACTCGTAGCGTACGTTCTGTCCTCGTGGATCAATAATTTCTGTTGGACGGTTCAATGCATCATAGGTATAGCGTGTTAAGCCATTGCTATCCTGCATCGTCATACGACGACCTAGCATGTCATACTCATATTCAACCTGCTCACCGTCACCATAGCTCACATTAACGATACGTCCAGCTGCATCATAGCTATAGCTTGTCGTATTGCCATCCTCTTCAACGCGGGCGATCATATTACCATTCGCATCATAGCGCAGCGTTGTTGATTCCATTAACGGGTTAACTCTGCTCTCAAGCAAGCCAGCTGTCGTATAGCTGTAGCTCGTAACTGCACCTTTAGCATTTGTTTTCGTTAGCAGATTGCCTTCCGCATCATACGTATAAGAGAACTGATTGCCAAGTGCATCTGATACCGTTACAAGCTGTCCTAACGCATCATACTCATACGCTGTTGCTTGCTGCTTCGCATCAAGCATTTCGATGACTTGTCCTAATGCATTGTAAGTGTATGCCGTCTCATGACCAAGCGCATTGATCACTTTGGTTGTCCGATCAAGCGCGTCGTACTCATACGCAGTAATATTGCCTTCCCCATCCGAGAATTGCGTCAGTCTTCCTCGATCGTCAATCGTATATTGAGTTCTATAGTTAAGCGGGTCAATGCTCTCAACTGCATAGCCGCGCTCATCATACTCCGTTCTCCACACATTTCCTTCTGCGTCCGTTGTTGTAAGTAAATTCCCTACTTCATCGTAGCTGTAGCTTGTTTCACTGCCAAGCGCATCAATGACAGCTGTCATTCTGCCAAGCTCATCATACTCATACCAAGTGCTGTTGCCGAGCGCATTCGTCTCTTTCACAAGCTGCCCGTTGGCATCATAGCGATATTGTGTTACTGCGCCCAAAGCATCGGCAGAGGTTAACACCTGTCCTAATGCATTGTACGTATACGAAGAAGTGCTACCTTTTCCATCTGTATAGCTAAGCTGATTTCCTGTTGAATCGTACGTAAAGCTGAATGTATTACCATCTGGATCAATTTCTTTTACTACCCGACCTAAGCTGTCGTAATGATAGCTGCTAAAGCCTCCATTACGATCCGTTGCTTTAATAAGATTACCAACAGCATCATATTGGAATACGCTTTGTTCACCCAAAGCATCGGTTGTAGCTATATGACGGAATACATCATAGTCGTACGTAGTAAGTGATCCCAGCTCGTCTATTACGGAAATAAGATTGCCATTGGCATCATACTCACGCTGCACGGATTGCTGCAGGGCGTCTGACATTTCTGTCGCACGATCCTTAGCATCATAGCTCATCTCATTAATCATGCCTTCGCTGTCACTTACTGCTGTGACCCGATTCAATTCATCGCGTTCAATCGTAAGCTCATAGCCCGATGGATCGATCACTTTCTCTACAAATCCCGCATTATTATTAACATAGCGCGTTGTATCACCGCGTTCGTTCGTAATTTGTGTCGGTATGCCCCGCGAATCTCTAAGCGTCTTCCATTGCTCCCCTAGCGCATTCACACCGCCAATCAAGTTGCCTGAAGGATCATACCTGTAGACTGTAAGTCGACCTAATGCATCGACAACCTCAACTGGTCTGTTTTGCTCATTATATCTAGCTACGATAGACTCACCATTGCCGTCGATGCTTTGCAGCTGATTCCCTCGTGCATCGTAGGCATATTGGCTGCGATATCCACGACCGTCGATTACTTCCGCTATTCGTTCATTATCATCATAGGCAAATGATATCGTAGATCCATCTGCTGACTTTAGCTCGGATAGTAAAAACTGACTGCCCCACACATACGTTGTTGTATCCTTTAGCGCATTCGTTCTTTTCGTTTCACTAATGGTCGCAATCGTTGAAGAGATCGATGCTGACTGTGCAGGATCAACTGCATTGCCTGCAAGCGCACTTTTTTCTGTCAGCAGAGCTTGTACACCTTGTGCGGCTACAACACTTTTTCCAGCTGCCGCTGTTTCTGGCTCTGTATAGTTCAAGATCGTGCGGCCGTTGCCTACACCGATTCTTATAGCTGGTGTTTTATTGGCAGTCATATCTCCGCCAATGGCAAACACACCGCCAGCAGTAACAGACAGCTGGTTGTTTACACTAACTTGATCGCGGACAAAAAGATCACCGCCTGTAATGTTCAAATTAGCAACTAAATTATTAGAGACAATACCACCAAGCACCATTTGCTTTGCGATATTCATTTCGACCTCAGTATTAATCGACAGGTCGCCCTGTACGATCAACTGATCTGCTTCTACGGCAAGACTCCCGCTATTGTACGTTAAAGCTCCTGCATATAGCGTATCTTCAATCTGCACATCAGAGTCATTGTTTAGATGAATCGTGCTTTTCGCCCAAAAGTTCCCGTACTTTCCATTTACACGCTTAGTGTAAACATTAAGCTTCGTATTACCGTTCAAGCCATTTTCCAATATGAGATCGCCATATACAGTCACTGTAATTTCTTTGTTGGTATTGATGCCATCTGCAATGAGAACGACAGGCTTATTAGGGCTGCCAAAGGTTACATCCTCTTCAAGGTTTAAGTAGCCCGTACGGACGACTACTGCTTCAGTCCCACTGCTTGCAGCAACTTTTTGTTGAATCTGCTCAATGCTTGAAACCTGACTTCCTGCTTTTATCTTGTAGGCTTCGATTGCTTCAATGATGCCTGACGTTAAGCTCGCCAGATAGTCTGTAATAACTGGCTTTAATCCTGGAACGATCTTGTACGGTGGTGCATTGTGTATATTGTTCATCGATCCCGATAGGATGACGATATTCGATTCAGGAATATCACGAGCATTGTCTGAATGGATCGAAGTCGGTCCTGATGGCTGACCTGGCTGTTCAGGTTGTTCTGTTGCCTCACCACGTACAACTGGCGCTATGCTTCCGTCATAGGCCACTTGCTCCGAGCTGCCATAATAATCGGTAAAATCAATGACGCGCGCATGGTCATCATATACGACACGCATCTCGGCTGTTTGCGCTGGATCTGTTACAGCAATGACATGATGCGCATCATCATACGTAAATGCTGTTACTGAGCCATCGACATCTGTAAAAGCAACCATATCTCCCGCTGCGTTGTATTGATACGATAGATTGCGTCCTGTATGGTCAGTGACGCTTGAAAGTCTGCCTTCAGCATTGTAGCTTAACGTAATCGATGCACCGTTTGTACTCACCTTGTACAAACGCTCACCTTGATATTCAAGCGTGATCTTGTTGCCGCTTGTGTCAGTAATGCTGGCAAGCAAGCCATTCGCTTGAAATGCGTAGCTAGTTCCAAGCACGTCCTGCAATACATGACCTGCTCCACTTTTTTGCAATGTCCAATCCGTACCGCGCGGTGCTAGGTATGCACCGTTAGCTAACGGAATAAATTCGAAATGCGAGCCGTCTGGCTGTAGCAGCTCTTGCTTGCCATCCACTTCAGTCAGCTTCCACTCATAGGAATGCAGCCAACCCAAGCCTACACTGCCTTCAAGCTCATTACGGCTTAAATACGATAGTCCAAAGCTTAGCGGCATAATCGCCTGAAGATACAGCTCATCCGTATAATAGCTGAAGTCACCGCGAGCAGGGTCAACGTAATCGCTCCACATCGGATTAACGATATTTAATCGGTCATTAATCGCTTCCGTAGTAAATTGTGCAAGATCCCCTTGTTGCAATAAGCGATCCATTTGCGGATTAATGAGCACAATAGAGCTGCCTGTTACTCTGTCTGATTGTCCTGCAGAATTCATCCCGTTCCACGCGGCAATATCCGCAACCTTTTGCTCAACCTGATCTAAGGTACTCGCCTTATAATAATAGGCTGCTAATTCTCCCCATGTCACGGCGAAGGATGGAGCCGAGTAACGCATCACCTCTTGAATGATAGAATAACTTGACGTAAAGTCGCCTTGGTGACTGCGTGCGGATAGCTGGAAGATCTCGTCCGCACCTAGAGCTACACTCTTACTCCATTTTCCTTGCTGGTTCACAGCGATGTTATTATAGCTATCTATTAATGCTCCATTCTGATCACGTACTTCCAGCTCTACTACACTTGATAGCGCTGAAGTACCAGACACGATTACTTGCCCCGTGCTCCCTGCCTTGATCTCGATTGAGGCTGGAGGAGAGGGCTGCTTGCTGTTTATAATCTCGAAGCTGCCAATTTGTCCGTAATATACTCCGATGCCATTGTAGTCAGCTGGTGAGATTGCGATATAATATCGCCCTTCTGGCAACGGCTGTCCATTAATTTTTCCGTCCCATTCTACTTCATGAACGATGTATTCGCCTTGCGAATTTTTCGTACGATAAGTGCCGCTAGTAATTAGCTCCTTAAGCTCAGGCACCCCACCATTAGCTCCTGGAATGGCAAGATTGATCTTAATATCATGCTCTTCTTGCCCTTTATCAGCTGCGTTAAAGCTAAAGCTGATCGTTGTCTTCTCTCCAAGCTCATTGTTGATCTCACTAGGTTCAATACGTAGATTCGTAGAAGCGCTTGCCTTCTCTACCTTTAACCCTGGATAAATCGGAAAAGATGTACCAAACAATACTAGTACTAGCAGGATCGATACAGCCGTTCGAAGAATAGAACGGCCTGATCTTTTTAATGTCCTTTTATGATTCATTACACTGCTTCGCTCCTGTCTTCTATAAGTGCGTGTTCAAAAAGTTCGCTTTTAAGAACCGGGAAGGTTGCTCTTTGAACAACCCCTAACATTTATAATAAATGCATTACGCCTAGTAAACGGTAAACGACGGTTGCTGCTTCGGCTCTTGAGGAAATATCAAGAGGCTTTAATTGATAGCCACTGCCTTGCACCAGCTCAAGCTGCAACGCTTTAGATACATAAGGAAGCGCCCAGCTGCTAATCGATTCATGATCGCTATACTGCTGAATTTGTGCAGGCTCGAGTTCCACTACTACCGAAGCTGTTTTTACTTCGACAGCTCGAACTAGCATCGCCATCATCTGCTCTCTTGTTAAAGCATCGTCTGGGTTGAAGCGTCCTTGCGAGCCTTCAACAAGTCCTGCTGTCGCTGCAGCTTCAATCCAGCCATAGCTCCACTGGTGAGGCGACACGTCGCTAAAGCTTGGCGACTCTGGATATTGTGGAGACAGACCTAGCGCCCCTGCCAGCATCTTACTGAACTGTGCTCTCGTTAACGTCTCATTCGGAGCAAAGGTCGTTAAAGTGACGCCATTCACTACTCCTCTTGCAGACAATACATCAATCGCATGAGCTGCCCAATGGTTAGTCGGAACATCCGTGAAGCTAATATGACGCAGCAGCACTGCGTACTGACCAGGAGCTTGAATTGCTGCTTGGATCAAGGTAGATTGCTCCGCTTCATTCCCGACAATTCCTCCGACATACTCAAAGTGATCATTAACATAACGATAAATGCCGAGCTGCTCGCGCTGCTGCTTCCAGCGATCTTCATCCGGATAAGCAAGTGTTAATTGTGCAGCATGGGTGAGTGCTTGCTCAGAGGTTATGTTCCATACATTACTAACACGCTGCAAAGGCTGTCCTGCCTCATCCAGCAAATTGACTTTGCTATGATCTATAGCTGCGATAGTGACTTTCGAATCTGCAGTAAATGTACCAGCACCAAAGACTAAGCTCACCTTTCCTTCAAATGCTGCTGCTGTACCTCCTGATGGACCGATAATAAATGACTGCTCCTCAAGACTGGACTCAGATTCTTCTTGCTCAGAGCTATTGTCACCTGAGCCAGAAGTCGGCGGCTTTGTTCCGCCAGAATTACCATCTGTCACCGCAACAACCTCTTGCTTACCTAGCTCGCCATTATCAGTTATATAAATGATTTGATCGTCAAACATACCTATGTATTTACTGCCTGCTTTCGGCTGTTCAATGTTTATAACCTTGGCATCAGCTAATTGAACGCCTTTAAGGGTTGCGACACCTTTTACATTCTCTAAAAACACAGCCTGCGTGCTGCCGATTGACATAAACGCATATTCTTCAGCTTTTATACTCATCTCCGTTAGATCTGTCGCCTGAGCGGCATAATCCTGTAACGGTGCTAATACAAATTTACTGCCGAGCAAGCTGTTTTTTTGCTTGAACAGCACATATTCATCGCTCGCTACAAACCAATCGACATAATGGTTACCACCTAATTGAATAAGCGACCGTGTCGTGCCGGTCCGTAGTTCAAGTACACTTAGCCCACCATCACGCGCATGCTTATAGATCACTTGGCCGTTGCGCAGTATAGGATACTTCCCTTCGCCTAACGAGAATTGTTGGCCAGTTGCAAAGTCATAATAAACCATCACATCGTATGCGCGGATTTCCGTCCATACGACACCTTGTGCATGAATTGATGGATAGGCATATTGACCAGATTGCTTATTCAGCTTCGTTTCCTTTTTTGTTGCAAGGTCGTAGCTGTAAATGTCCCAGTAAGCATCTGAAGCATCATGCTCTCCTTTATCTGCCCACACGATCTTTGTTCTATAGATCGACGGAACATCCTTGCCAGAGCTGCGATTCGTTATCATTTCAGTCTTATTCGTCGCAAGGTTATGAGCATAGATCTGATCATTTCCTTGATCATCCTGACCGAGCCACACGATATACTCTTCAGATACGCTATAGTCTGATTGACTGATTGGATTTATCGTAGCACCAGTGTTTGCAGCCTCAATCACCTGCTCAGGAACTAGAACATTATTCCCGATCGTTAAGAGCAACACGATAGATAGTGATAGAATAAACCTAGATATCCTGACTTTTTTCCGCTTCCCCATTAAACGATGTCTCCTTTTATGTCGAATTTACTATTTTCATCGGCAATTAGAATATCTTTCCATAGTAATTTTTCACATTTCATTTCTTTAGAACTATAAATTTAGGATTAAAGTCCTTTTACTCCTCTCCGAAAATATCCAGCATTTTATGGTAAACAAAAACCACTATGCCTCAAATGAATTGAAGACATAGTGGTTTTGTAGAATATGAATTTGCTTTATCAAAGACGCGCCTTGTCTGGAACAAAATTCGGAAGAATTTGCTGTCCTCAGAGTTTCACAGTCACGCTAAAAACTTTTCATTCAAGCTGCTATTGCGTGCTGTATGCTTGAATGAGCCAATCGCATGATCGATCGCGCGCTGCTGCCCGATCACACATACAAACTGCTTAGCACGCGTATAGCCCGTATAAAAGATGCTATTGTCGAGCATATGATAGTGCTCCTGCATCACGACCATAATGACGGCAGGCCATTGAGAGCCTTGGGATTTGTGCACCGTCATCGCATAGCAATGATCAAGCTCATCCAAACTATCGCTATACATTACATAGCCATCCTCGTAGCGTACAATGACAACCGCTTGCTCCGTCTGTTCCTCACCGTGCTGAACCATTTGAATTTCCTCGATGATGCCACATTCTCCATTCGTTATGCCGAGCACATCGGGATTTTCCACATAATCTCCTTCAGCAGTTTTGCTATACCATTTCATTGCATAATGATTCGCAGTATGTATGACTTTATCACCGGGCATGAAGTACAAAGTAAGCTTCTCACTTTCTCCGTCCTCATCGATTATTTTTGTGAACTTGCAGTTTTCCACCTTTAGCCCGTCAGGTTGATCGTTGAATGTCTGCTGAATGAGCCAGTTCATCACATACGTGCCCGCTTCCCCTTTTCGCTGCGGACAAAGCACCTGTATATCGTCTAACGAATAGCCTTTCGTCTCGATCAATCGTGCAATAGAACGAAGCAACATCGTCTGCATACGGAATGCATCGGGCTGGGCAATGACGAAGGCGTCGCCTGATTTCGCTTGATGCTCAATCGTTTGACCTTGAATAATCCGAGTCGCATTAGCAACGATGCCAGAATCCTTACCTTGCCGCTTCACCACATCCAAGGTAACAACAGGGATCACCTCACTATGAATAAGATCATGCAGCACATTGCCTGCACCGACACTTGGCAGCTGCTTCGTGTCACCCATAAAAATGACCTTGCAATGTGGTGGAATCGCATTGAATAAATGCTTGGCCAGCGCTATATCCAGCATTGAACTTTCATCGAGTACTAAGCAATCAATCGGCAAAGGCAGCTTTTCATTAAACTCAAAGCCTCTCTCCGGATTGTACTTCAAGCCACGATGAATCGTTGTACACGGTCTTCCTGTTGCTTTGGCAGCAACCTTGGCAGCCTTTCCCGTTGGCGCAAACACCTTTACTTCAAACGGCAGTTTTAGTTTTTCATATTGGCTCTCTAACAGATCAAGAATAATATTAAGCGTAAATGTTTTGCCGCAACCGGCACTGCCGTTCAATATATACATGCCACCGCTTTGCTCTGAAAACTGAAGTGCAGCCTCAATCTGCTTCTGCTCAAGGTGCAATCCTTTAGCGTGCATATAAGCTTCAAGATCACCAGCTGCATCTGGAAATGACACCGTCTCGTGCAGCATAATACGAAGAATCGAAGCTGCCACCTTCAACTCTGCATAGTAAAGATCAGAAAGATATATTCTTCCTGAATCCTCGATCAGCTTGCCGCGTTCAAGTAACGGTTCTAGCAATGCATCGATAGCAGGGTTATCAAAGCTGATACCATTGCTATGCTGCTCACTAGGCGGCAGATCGAGCGTTAGCTTCACTTTATCTACGAGCTCATCACGCCTTAAAAAGCAATGCCCTTCATGGGACGCTTCACGCAGCACATAACGCACTGCTGCAATCATGCGACTTCGCGAACGCATATCAAAGCCGAGCTCCTGTGCTATTGTGTCACATCGCCTGAAGCCAAAGCCTCTTACTTTTTTGGCGAGCACATACGGATTGTTCTCTATAATCGTATCCACCTGCTGCCCTAGCTCTGCAATTATCTTTTTTGATTGATTCAGGCTAAGCCCCCAGCCTTGCAGCTTTGCTAGCAAATCAAAGTTGCCGCCGAGCAGCTTAAGCTGCATGCTCCAGGCCTCTGCTTGCTTTTCGCTGATACCAGACACTTCTTTAGCTACACGAAGGGGATCTTCAGCAATAATATCTAGCACCTGCTCACCAAAATGCTCAAGCAGCGTGTAGGCTCGTTTATTCAGCCCATCCAAGCTTTGCAGCAGCATAATGATGCCTTCTGTCGTTATCGGACGTGCTAAGTAGATCAAATCTACCTTAACTTGCTTCGTATCTTTATAGCGAGCAACTCTACCTTCAATAAAGTAGCTTTGATCCTGCTTTAGCTTAAATGGAAATACACCTGTAATCCGGAAGCTTGTCCGTTTATCTTCTATGCAAGCATAGGCTGCAAAACTTGTATCCTCATCCTCATACAGCAGCTCAGCTACCGTTATCTCACGCTTCACGCACTGCTGCTCCTCTAGCTCATTCAGCCAATCGGGCAAGCGTTGCTTACTTAAGCGATTGTTCCAGCTCATGTTATCACCTACTTATATGCTGTCATTATACGACTTAACGCATCAGAATGGAACAGTTGTTCGATGTTTTTATCGAACCATACTACGCTATCGTACACGAAAAAGCAGCAGACAGTTGAATTGCGCACACATGCGCAAAACCAGTGCCTACTGCTTTTTTGTAAGCTGAACCTCTCATGCTCATAAGTAACGAACAAGCTAGAGCAATATCGTAACTTTAACTATATTTGTACCTATATCAGTAGCTATTTTTATACGAATAGCTATATAACAATAACTGCACTTCTCTTAGACCTTATAAGGCTCTAAATCTCTTTCACAAACCCTAAACCTCTTTCACAATCCCTATACTTCCTGTACCATGCGATTCGTAAGTGAGCCGAGCTTTTCGATCTCGATCGTCACGATATCGCCTTCCTTCAGCCAATCAAGATGCGGCTTGCTTTGACATTCCTTCCCGTCAAACCCATTAAAGACGACGCCTTCCGGTGTACCCGTTAGAATCAGATCCCCTGGAACAAGTGTCATATGCTGTGATATATAGCTAATAATCTCACTGCAATCAAAGATCATATCCGACGTATTAGAGTTTTGACGAACCTCACCATTGACGATGCAGCGTATCGACAGCTCATTAGGATTGCCCACTTCATCTGCGCTTACAAGATAAGGGCCAACAGGACTGAATTTATCACAGCTCTTGCCAAGCAGCCATTGATGGGTACGGAATTGCAGCTCACGTGCAGACAAGTCATTCACATTGCAGTAGCCCAGCACGTAATCAAGCGCATCTTCCTTCGACACACGCTTTGCTTCTTTACCTATAACGATGCCCAGCTCTGCCTCATAATCAACCTGAGTAGAATTGAATGGCAATGGGACGATCTCTTTATGGGCTGCAATCGTATTGGCGAATTTATTGAATAGAATGGGTACGGTAGGAATTGGCATATTCGATTCTTCTGCATGCTTGCGATAATTCGTACCTACACAGATGATTTTGCTTGGCGCTGGTACGCATGGACCAAAAACAAGCTCATTCTCGTTAAGCCAAAGCTCTGCATCCGCAGAAAGCTCGCTTTCCTTCGACTCGATAAATGCTTGCAACTGCTTAAGTGCTTCTATTCCTCCATTAACGGCTTGCTCAATCGTTACTGCAATAGAAGCATCAGCTTCAGGAGCCAGCTTCTGAATTGCTTTATGTACATCAAGCACCCCTTGCTCAAGTCGTACTCCTAAAGTCAATCTATCATCGTTATAAAAGCTTAATAGTTTCATTGGATTAGTTCCTTTCTATAGTTCATTTTTTCAGACAGCTCCATCATACTATGCATTTTTACCAAATACGACTCCACCATCAATATACAACGGCGATCCCATCATGAACTTTGACTCGTCCGAGGCTAAAAACAGTGCAGCGCTTGCTACGTCGTCTGGCTTTCCGAGATCACCACTCAGCTGTCTTGTTTTCAGTGCAGCCATCGCTTGCTCAGGATCATCATAGGATGTGCGAAGATATTGCTCGACGAACGGTGTTAGAATCGTTCCAGGCAACAGTGCGTTGACGCGAATGTTATAAGGCGCATAGTCCACCTGCATCGACTTCGTCAAAGCGAGAATTGCTCCTTTCGATGCTGCGTAGCTTGCTCGATTCGCGAGCCCTATTTCCGCGATACAAGAGGACATATTGATAATGGATCCGCTACGCTTAGCCATCATGTAAGGCAGTACATATTTGCTAGCGAGATATACGCCTTTAATATTAACATCCATTACAGCTTGCCATGCGTCAGGCTCAATCTCATGCAGCAAGCCTACTCCACTAATGCCTGCATTGTTGAATAGGATATCGATCTGACCATAGGAAGCAATCGCTTGTTCGACCATCGACAGCACGGATTCAGCTGACGTAACATCTGCGATTAGGAACATCGCTGTCCCACCTTGCTCTTTAATTTCCGCGACGACTGATTGCCCCTTCTCGGTATCTCGATCATTTACAATAACAACTGCACCTTCCTTGGCGAACCGAATCGCAGTTGTTCTGCCAATTCCTGAGCCCGCTCCAGTAATTAGTGCTATTTTGTTCTTTAGTCTCAAGTTTGACCCTCCTCTCTTACATTTAATGAATATGATCTTCTGGCTGTGCTGCCTTTACACTTAATCCGCCATCGACCATGAGCAAATGTCCGTTAATTTGTATCGCTTCATCGGATGCAAGGAATACGACTGAATCGCCAATTTGTCGTGATGTGCCAAGACGTTTCATCGGGTTGGAATCCACTTCCTTGCGATAGATGTCTGGGTCTGCCAAGTAGTCCGTGCACATATCAGTGTCAACCGTGCTTGGACCGACCGCATTCACATTAATTCCATACTTGCCTAACTCGATCGCCATCCCCTTCGTTAGCATATGTGCTGCTGCTTTCGAGGATTGATAGTGAGGAATTAAAGGACTTGTAACAACTAGGCTAGCTGTCGAGAGTACGTTGATGATTTTGCCGTAGCCTTTGGCAATCATGCGAGGTGCAGCAAGCTGAGAGCATAAAAAGATCGACTTCACATTTGTATTGTAGGTACGGTCCCACGTTTCCTCCGACACTTCAAGAAACGGCTCGAACGGGGCGATCCCTGCATTATTGACGAGTACGTCGATTTCCCCGAGCTCAGCTTCTACTTGCTGAAACATCGCTTCGACTTGCTTTTTATTGCCAACATCGGCACGAACAACACACGCCTTGCCTCCAAGCTTCTCAACCTTCTGCTTTACTTGAAGCGCAAGCTCCTTGGAGCGATCCGACGTATAATTGATCGCTACAGAGGCGCCTTCCTCTGCCAATCTGATGACGATGGCTTCACCTATTCCACGGCTGCCGCCTGTCACTAAAGCATTTTTACCCTCCAGTCGCTTCATGTTGCTCCCCTCCTTCGTTATCGTTATAAGCTCGGACCAATACGATTAATGCTAAACTCCGCATGCCCAAGCAGCTCGGCCTTCGTTAGCTTGCCTCCTGCCACTTCGATGATCTCCTGCCAGATGACATCGCCTGCTTGCTTCAATGTCATGCCGCCGAGCAGCACATCGCTCACATCGACATCCATATTGTCCTGCATCCGCTCATACATTTGCTTGTTACCCGTAATTTTAATAACAGGCACAACGGCTGCGCCTGTCGGCGTTCCTCTTCCTGTCGTGAAGCACACAAGATGCACGCCACCAGCTGCCATACCGGAAACGCACTCAATATCGTTGCCGGGCGAATCCATAAAGTAAAGTCCATCCTTAGGTAATGCTTCAGCATACTCGATTACACCCTTCAACGGTGTTGAACCCCCCTTGCTTATACAGCCAAGAGATTTCTCCTCGATCGTCGTTAGCCCACCTGCAATATTACCGGGACTTGGATTGCCACCGCGCATATCTTCACCCATGCGAGCAACTTCTGCTTCAAAGGAAGCAACGATCTCATACAATCGCAGTCGTGTCGATTCGTCCGCAGCTCGCTGTGCCAGCACATGCTCTGCGCCTATAATCTCTGTCGTTTCTCCGATAACAGCACTGCCTCCACTTGCGATGAGCTGATCAACCGCTGCACCAAGCGCTGGGTTGGAGCATAAGCCACTGGTTGCATCCGAACCGCCGCATTTGACACCTACCTTTAGTTCAGCCAAAGGTACCGCCACTTGCTCCATGCGATCAAGCTCCGTACGCATTTCCTTTGCAAGCTGAGTTCCATGCTGTATCGCCTTAATCGAGCCACCAACTGATTGAATATCGAACCATTCGACACGCTTGCCCGTCTTGCTGATTTCACTGGCAAGCTCGGCAGGATCGATGACCTCACAGCCAAGACTAATGATGAGCACTGCGCCAACATTCGGATTTTTCCCGGTTCCTGCCAACACATCAAAGGTTCGCTGCTTGTCGGCACCGATCTGACTGCAGCCATGCTGATGAGGAATCGCCACGGAATCAGGAACGAGCTGCATGACGCGATTAGCGACCTGATTCGCACATATGACGGTAGGAATAATGAGCAAATGATTACGTATGCCGAACTCACCGTTACTTCTCTGATACATCTGAATCTTGCTCATCTGCACTCCCTCCTTTGCTTGCTTGATCTCCGCGTCCGCGAATGCCTTCCAGATTATGCACGTGAACATGCTCTCCCGGTGCAATCGATGCAGATGCGCGTCCAATCACTTCTCCATACTTTCGTACCTCTGAGCCTGCCTGCAATACTCGAATAGCAAACTTGTGACCAAAAGGAATATCCTGAGCTAGTACGATTGAAATAGTCGTTTCTTCTATAGATACTGCAATCTGCTGCTGCGCTAGCAATGCTTCAAGCGCTGTTGCGACATCATCACGCTCATGCATCACAATCGATGCTGCTCCTTGAGCAATACGATCCTTCATATTCGATCAAGCCTCCGATTCTAGAAATTGACCAAGTGATAGAACAACACGTTGATAACGCTTTCAGTTTAAGTTAAAATACTTATGCATCTACTATCATGTTATCTATCCTTTAATGGTGCTGCTACGCCTGTATTTTTAATGTCCTGATGTCCTGATGATGCATTTTCATACATTTTTACATCGTTCATGCATTCAAATATAACTACACAAAAATAACTTTATCTTCCAATTCACTCACCACTATTATATCATCCAAATTAGCGATAAAAATTGCTTAATCGTGCAACTATGTACTCTTTTATGATATATAATCCGTAATTATTAAAGGAGCGACTATTATGCAGCCTATTAAGAAACGGTTTAGCAAAAATGAACCTCTACCGTTTGTAATAGACTACAGACAACAAAAAGGACCGGAACATGAACTTCCTGACCATGTGCAGGATTGGTTTGAGCTTGTTTATGTGTATGAAGGAAAAGGCAGCTTCTTTATTGATCATAAGTTTTATGATATGGAGCAAGGTAACGTATTTATCATTCCCGCGAATACGATTCACCGTGCAGTGTTAGAGCAGCATTCTTCGATTACAGTTACGGCCATATTCTTTCATGGATCGCTTTCACTTAAAGAGCTGCAGGATGAATCCTACCATCCCGTCTATCTTTTTCGTACAGCTAGACAATCGTCCAATTACCGAATAGCTCTTAGTAAAGAGGAACAATCAGTGATCGAGCACAACCTTGAACGCATCCAGGACGAGTTCTCGAAGCAGCATATCGGCTACAAAAGCGCAGCATTATATACGTTGCAGCTAATATTAATTATGCTTAGCCGCATCGTTCAGCAAGGTGAACCAACTCTTGCTCCAGATTCTGTACATACACCTGCACCAGGCTGGATGAAAGACATGCTTCAGCAGCTTGACGAGACTGATTCATTAGGCTGGAATCTTGCTGAGCTTGCTAGACTAGCCAATGTCAGTACCTCGCATTTTAGTCGCGTGTTCAAGCAGCTAACAGGGATGACTGTGACACAATACTTAATGATGAAGCGAATCATTGCCGCTAAGCGGCTGCTTGCTGCAACGGATGATAAGCTTCCGCTAATCGCTGAACAGTGCGGCTTCGACAGCATTCCACACTTTCATCGATGCTTTAAGAGCATGACTTCCTTCACCCCTGCAGCATATCGTCATATGCATCGCAATCAAGATCATACTTTTAATGAGATATGAATTTACTGAAATTTGAACAAAATGATCGCTTTTCTTACTGTTGCAATCAAAAAGCAAGCAATAAACTAAGGTTGTACGAATACGTGAAGCGGAGGTAACGAATAAATGAACAACACCTTTAATGAAGATAGAACATCCATCGATCGTCCAATCATCTATCTTGCTGGTGATTCAACAATGCAAACCTTTGATGACTCTTGGAAGCCTGAAGCTGGCTGGGGGCAAATGATTGGTCGCTTCTTTACGGATGATGTCTGCTTTATTAATCATGCAATCGGTGGACGAAGCAGTAAAACTTTTCTAACTGAAGGCAGACTGGAGGCAATATTAAATGTTATTCGCCCTAGCGATTACCTTATCATTCAATTCGGCCATAACGATGTAACAATTAGTAGGCCTGAGCGCTACACTACCCCGCCAGAATTCAAAAACAATTTGAAGGTATATGTGAATGGAGCTCGTCAGCACGGTGCCGTGCCGATACTTGTTACACCCGTTGGTCGCCGCATCTTTAATGAAGAAACAGGCGCATTCCATGTAAGCTTTCCAGAGTACGTGCAGGTGATGATGGAAGTGGCCGATGAGCTTGTTGTACCGCTCATCGATCTTAATGCGCTTAGTGTCACGTATTATGATGAGATTGGCGTTGAAGCAACGCGATCGGTGTTTTTACATACTGAGCCTGGGGTCTATGAAGCATTTCCGAATGGAAGTGCCGACGATACGCACTTTCAAGAGTATGGTGCGATACAAATTGCTAAGCTTGTAGCTGGCGCTTTAAAGCAGCTTAATCTGCTAATCTCGCAATATGTTATTGACAACCTATAATGAAGCATGAAAAAGCTATAGACAAATAAGCCGTATTTCCTTATAAAGGAGATACGGCTTATTTGTTGGAGGACTACAGGAGGAGAACAATGCATAACAAAGTAAAAAGGAAGCTGTTTCATTTATACACGGGAGAGCTTGCTGCAACGATTGTTTTTGCAGTCGTATGGCTCACTTATTTTCAACAGTATGAATGGGCCAAGATTACAGTATATACGGCATATGCCTTTTGCTTGCTCGAGTTTATATTGCTGCAGGGTACATATTATTGGTATCTAAAATACAACCAAATGAAGTTAAGCGACTACGCTCCATTGCCATACAATAAACTTCGCATATTTAAGAGATTTAAGGTGATTAATCTAGTTCTAATTGGTCTTGGTATTCCGTTATTGATTGCTCAGCTTACCGTCCTACCAGCTACATTTTATTTCTTTTTGTTTCTGTACCTATTCGCGATTGCTGAATACATTAACTATTATTACATAAGATTATCGTACCAAACGAGCGAAGAAATCAGAGACTGGCTACGCCATAAAAAGCTTCGCAGCTCGCGGTTAGCAAGAGAATTAAAAGCTATGCAAAATTCGAAAGCGATGAAGTAGATATTGTATACACATGAAGCCTGCTCCATTGACCAATTCACGGTCTTAAGGAGCAGGCTTCGTTCATTCTTCAATCTAAATTAACTCGTCGGTTCCGTAAGCTTACGCTAGATCAATGATACTGCCAGCCTTCACTTCTACAGGTTCATCATTGACACTAACCCATACATCTATCGCTGTTGGATTATGGATGACACTGCCATCCATTGTAAATCGCAACGCTTTTAGCGCATTCATATACGCTACAATGTCAGCATTCGTTGCATACCAGATATCTTCACGTCCACTGATTTTCTCACCGAATCGCTCAACAAGATCCCAGTTCTGATCATTCTCGAACTCATAGCTATGGCCCCAAACATATAGTAAACTCATTCTCGAATGACGATGCTGCAAGCTCAAAAATTGATCCGCACACTCAAGCATTTGTTTATGATGACAGGTCGGGTGCCAAGCAAGCCATTGTTCTGGCATATGGAACGCGCCATGACTGCTCACCGTACGTGCATATTCAATGCCAATAGAACGAAGCTGCTCGATTACACTCTCATTATACGTACCAAATGGATAGCTCATCCCTTTAATCGGATAGCGAACAAGCGATTCTAGTGCATGTCGATCCTGCACAACCTGAAAGACAACCTGCTCCTGAGGGGACTGCTCTAGAAATGGATGGTGCGTCGTATGAATCGACACCTCATGTCCTTGAAATAGCTCTACAACCTCGCTTGCTTCAATATAGCTCTCACGTCCAAAGAATGCACTATTAAGATGAAACGTTCCTTTTAACTTATATTGATTAAATAATTGTACAAGCCTGCGGTCATATTCTCTTCCATCATCAAAGCTAAGTGTAACTGCCTTCGTTACTCCATTCGGAAAACGATCAAATCGAATATTCATAAGAAATGGCCTCCTGATTATTGAGTACAATTTTCACTTCTGTATTGTGTTCTAGTATGCAAATGCAATATCCTGCTTCATTAAAGTCTTCGAGCTGAGAAAGTTGTACATAGACAGTTTGCCCTATGAAGAATGCTATAGATATCTTTAAGTACTAAATAAAATAGACAGCCATTATCCTCATATTTAGATTTACAATTACTTACTTTTTGCCTATTGATGTAGTAGCAAAGCTCCAATTATTAGTAAATGTAAAGGGGATTTGAAATGAAAAGCGAATGATACAGGTTGGATCATGATATATCTATATAAATAACGATGGAGGGTACAACAACGATGCGAGTAAAAATGATAAAAATGAATATCTCAGTTTTAATTGCGTTATTGCTAATAAGTTCATTAGCTTTACCTGGCGGAACGCTATATGCCGCTAGCTCTACATTTATTAATGAAATCGAGCAAAAATATGATGCACTTGAGGTAGAATTTACAAAGCAATACAAGAATGATCTGAAAGTTGAAACGAATTATTATGAGCAATTTTTAGAAAAATCATCCGATGAGCAAAAAAAGTTAGAGCAATTGCTGGATGAAGATCTTGAGTACTTGGAGGAGCTGCTTAGAAAAGATTACAAAAATCTTGAAGCGCAATACGGTGATGATAAATCATATAACTCTAAGCTAACTCAATACAAGAATCAAATTAATGCGAATTACTCATCAGGAGCGTTATGGAAATACAGTAAGGAAATCAATAAAAACTATTCTACAAGCTTACATTGGAAATTTAATAATCAAATTAATCCAAATTACAGCACGAGTTTAATGTGGAAATATAGAAATGAAATCAATCCAAACTATTCTACGAGCACGATGTGGAAATATTCTAATATGGTTAACCCTAACTATTCTACAAGTCTAATGTGGAAGCTTCGCAATGAAAGTAATGCCAATTACTCAACAAGTACAATGTGGAAATATAAGCAAGGCAATATTACTCAAGAACAAGCTAAAAAGAGTATGGAAAGTACATTGAAAACTGGTAAAGAGGAGCTTCAAGCAGAACGTGATTCAGCGATGAATCGGATTAAGAAAATGCGTGAGAACACGATAAGCGAGATTGTCGATCTGCGTGACGATACAGCGCGCAAAATCATTAAACAAAGAACGAGCAGTCTTGAGGATATATCTGATCTAAGAAAACGTTTATTCGGCAGCGGAATTGAAGCAACGGCACTTGTAATAAGCTTTGACTCCATAAAAGTGATTATTGATGGTGAACTGCAGCAATTTGAACAGCCGCCAGTTGTAGTGAATGGAACGACGCTCGTACCAATGAGAGCGATCTTTGAACGTCTTGGTGCGACTGTTGAATGGAACCAAGCACAGCGGTCCGTAAAAGCTACAAAAGGAGATACGACGATCGTATTGAAGATTGGAAGCAATATTGCAGTTAAAAACGGTCAAGATGTAAAGCTTGATGTCCCAGCTCAAACAAAAAACAATCATACAATGGTTCCACTTCGTTTCATTAGTGAATCATTAGGTGCTAATGTAATGTGGAACGGTCAAACTAGCACAGTTACCATTACTACCAATTAAACAGTAGAAAGGATACTGCTCCGTGCGGCAAAGCACCTTGGAGTAGTATCCTCTCTTTTTGTATCTTCACAATCTACCTATATTGTGTCTATCGGCTGAATCAGTGGATGGTACCTATGCATTGTATCGATGGAATGTTTATAAGGTTACATTAGCTGTCTCTTCTGTCAATCAAGCTATCCAAACAGCCTGCAATATACGCCGCCTGCAGCTGCCTAACCTCCTCTGTATAATGCACATGATCGCAGTAAGCATCTACCCCAAACGCTTGCGTAAACGTATAAAGATCAATCGTCGGAACCGTATTACTGGACATTACCTCATCTGCTACAGCATTATAGGCTACTACATCGTCATGAAAGCGTAAAAAAGAAGAATATGTTCGATTATGAACCTGTTCCACTGCATCCGTTGTACGAATCCATATGAAGTGTTGCGCCATCTCTTTCGCTATATGTACAATGTTTTGAACATGATTGCGATACTGCTCTAAAGGAATCTGCTTAGCCCCAGTATGTGGATTGGTCTTTATAGCGTGCAAACCGCAATTGACGAGCAGCACATCATAGCGTACACCTTTGCTTTGCTCACTCGTTAAATATTGTAAGACCATGCTGCTATCTCCACCATTAGCACCAACCGGATTATCCAGATCAGCTAATGCCTCAGCTTCGCCTCTTTTGCGATCATAGTGAAAGCGTCCCTCAACGATCTTTTTCAAGTAGGGCCCATACTGGATCGATATACTATCGCCTACGATAAACAGTCTTCGCATTAATTGTGACTCCTCGCTTTTGTTTTATTCGACTTTCCGTACATCTAGTATAGAATAATAAGTTCAAATATTTATACATAAAAAAACGAGGTGTCTAAAGACTAGCTTTTTAGACACCTCGTTGACGCAAAGATAATTGTTGAGATCTTATATCTTGCTTACAGGTTATAGGTTATTAGCTATTCAGCTTTACAATCAACACATCATGACCGGCAAGCTCAACTTTACCACCACTCAACAAACGATCAGTAATCAAGTCCGTTCCTGTTGTCTGACCGAGATCGATCTGAACCGTCTGCTCATTATGATTAAGAACGAATAAAAACTGCTGTTCATCTTTATAGCGAACGGTCGTTTCTACTCCTTCTGGTAGTACAGCGTGAATAAATGGCTCAATTCCACGATCTGAACATAACTGTGACAACCAATCCTTTAAGAATGCTTGCTCTGGGCTCGTTGCCAAGTACCACGCTTCTCCTTCACCAAACTTGTTGACAGTTAATGCTGGCATTCCTTGATAGAAGTCGTCGCCGTATACTGCCTTCACCTCTGCACCTTCGCTGTGGATTAGATCACATATTAATCCACACTCATATTCTTCCTTCAGGCCGGATGTTCCGGAAGATACGACCATTCGATTACGCTGAGTTGGAAGCAATGCATCGATTTCTTCTGCCCATATGCCGAACAGCTTTCTTAGCTCTCCAGGGTAGCCACCAACCGTAACAAGATCACTTTCATTAACGATACCGCTAAAGAAGGTAGAGATAAGTGAGCCACCAGCTTGAACGTACTGCTCAAACTTATTCGCAACACCTTGCTTCACCATATACATTACTGGCGCAATGACAAGATCGTAACCACTAAGATCAGCCTCTACACTTACTACGTCAGCCGCAATTCCTAATTCATACAGTGCTTTGTAGTATTTATGCGCCTCATCAACATAACGAAGGTCGATTGTTGGGCCGCTGGACATTTCAATTGCCCACCAGTTTTCCCAATCGAACACAATCGCTACTTTTGCCTTAAAGCTTGCATCGATGATCGTATCACCCAGTTTCTCCAGCTCAGCACCGAGCTGAGCACATTCGCGGAACACTCGTGTATGCTCATGACCAACGTGCTCAATAACAGCTCCATGGTATTTTTCACATGCACCAATTGATCTGCGCAACTGGAAGAACATAATCGTATCTGCACCACGAGCAACTGCTTGATAACTCCACAGTCTCATCACGCCTGGACGCTTAAGTGAATTGTAAGGCTGCCAGTTTTGCTGGCTTGGTGTTTGCTCCATAAGCATAAACGGTTGTCCATCTTTCAATCCGCGCATCAGATCATGCATCATACCAGTATAGCTGTGCGGTGTATCGAATCTCGGATAGCTATCCCATGAGATAACATCGATATATTTAGCCCATTTATGGTAATCAAGCTTTTTAAATGCACCCATCATATTTGTCGTAACTGGAATGTCAGGCGTATGCTTTTTAACTGCTTCATATTCCAGCTTATAGCATTCTAGCAGACTGTCAGAATGGAATCGCATATAATCAAGCGAAATCCCTTGGAAATTCGTCTCCGTGCGTCCGTTAGCACCGGACCACTCCTCGCTTAATCCGCTCGGTAATACGATATCCTCCCAGCTATGGAAGATATGTCCCCAGAAACCAGTGTTCCAAGCACGGTTAACTGCTTCTAATGTACCGTAACGAGCTTTTAACCATTCACGGAAAGCTGCTTCGCAGTTATCACAATAGCAGTTTCCTGCTCCACCGTATTCATTGTTAATATGCCAAATCAATAAAGCTGGATGATCCTTATAGCGTTCTGCCAGCTTTTCTGCCATAAGAACCGAGTATTTTCGGAAAGTTGGACTATTCGGACATGAATTATGACGACCGCCAAACTTTCGTTTACGACCATGGAAATCAACCTGAAGCACATCAGGATATTTACGTGCCATCCAAGCAGGATGTGCCGCTGTGCTGGTTCCAAGGCAAACGCCTACGCCATCTGCATGAAGCTTATCCATCATCTCATCGAGCCAAGCAAAGTCATACGTGTCCTCATCAGGCTGGTTTTTTGACCAACCGAATACGTTTAATGTCGCTACATCTATACCAGCAAGCTTGAACATTCGCAAATCTTCGTCCCAAACCTCTTTTTCCCACTGATCAGGATTGTAATCTCCGCCATACCATATTTTATGCTTCTTAGAGTTAATCATCTTGTCACTCCTCAATTTATATGATAAAACTGCAGTATACTACTTCATTGTAAGCGCATTTTTTGCTTGTTCCCATATAAAATAAACGAGATTTCATATAAGAATATGGAGGATTACATGAACATTCGTATCGTTCCGGCTTCCCTTGCAGAATTGCTGCCCCTGCAGCTAGAAACGATCGGAATTAATGTCGATCAAGAACCGATAGAGCGACCTAACGGCTATCCTTATTTCCACTGGCTTCAAACGTTAAAAGGAGAAGGTGAACTGTCGATGAACGGTCAGACTTGGAGGCTCTCAGAACGTTCGGGAATCCTTCTAGCTCCAGATATGCCTCATCGATATGAAGCCAAAAGTGACCTCTGGCAAACTGGCTATATTACTTTTCATGGCAGCTTAACCGAAAGTATTGTCCAAGCATTTGGTTGGAACACCGTCGAACGATTTCAATGGGAAGCTGAAAATGATCGCGTGTCAAAAACTTTTGTAGAGATCATGAGCATTACTGAGTTTGGAGGAGATCCATCAGGATGGCATTCCTCATCTGGACTGTATCGATTTTTAACACTCCTTCGAACGGATGCACGAACAGAAAGCAAGCCTTCCATGTCAAAGCGGTTACAACGGATTCAAATATTGCTCGATTGGCTGGAAAAGGAATACGCTAATCCCGAGATTGGATTAGTGCAAATGGCAAAGCAGCTGAACATCGGTGAGAGACAATTAAATGAAAAGTTTCGCGAGTTATTCGGTCAGACTGCCTACCAATACTTAATTCAACTTCGTATTCGCAAAGCAAAAGAATGTCTCCCTTCGAAGCCAGAGTGGACGATACGCAAGATCGGTGAATCCGTCGGCTTCCGAGACGCCAGTCATTTCGTAGCTACCTTTCGTCAAAAAGTAGGAATGACACCCGAAACCTATCGAAAGCTTTACGGTACGAGTGCGGAATGAGCCTTATAGTAAACACCGAGTGCCAAAACCGACGATTTAGCCGTTGATTGCAGTCAATAAGCTGTAACGGAACTGAAAAGCGTTATTATGATTAATTCTCCAGTTGTGAGATTCTAAGGGAACTCAGAGACTCTATTAGACAAAATCGCTTGAAAATTAAGTGAAATGGAGGCAATAAGTGCATGTAGTTCCGTTAGATAGAATAAAAGGGCTTAATTCGTTAAATAACGTCAGTCAGTTCCATTAGCACACACTATCACACGCTAGCACGCGTTCATACTTTCATATGCTAAAAGACTAATCGAGTGGGCCTATGCGCATGCGCATAGGCCCACTCGATTTCATAATAGGGACTTATAAGACAGCCCCTTCGTCAGCACTGCTTACAATAGCGTATTACAATCTTTAATTATCCGTAGCAATCATCTGTGCAATGGCAGCTAATGTTTGAATATTAATTTCATTCGCATCCATTACATCCGCTTTTTTAATCTCAGACCATGACGCATCACTGGAAGTAATTCCATAGTACTTAACTAGCATAGAAAGATCAGCGATCGAGATTGCACCAGTACCAGTTAATGTAACACGCTCGTTGTTAAATGCAGTCACAGCTTCGTTAAGCGAAGATAACGCCGCAGTTGCATCCCCATTACTTCTCGCGGCTTCAATCGCTTGCTGCAGTTTAGCAATGGCACCCTCTTTGTATTGACCAACCTTCTCCCCTTCCTTTGCCCGCTCTAGCTTAGTAGTAGCAGTAGTAACTGCCTGTTCTAATCTAGTGATAGCATTATCCGGATCTGGAGTTGGTATAAATGTACTGCCTCCTGTGCTTGAAGCAGCGGTAATTGCAAACGTATGGGTGGCATCTTCAATGTTGACATTGCCTAGCTCACCTTCTGATGCTACCTCGAATTTGGTAATGCTGATGCTCGTGTTGCTACTCGCCAGACGAGACTTCACTTTTCCCTTCAATGTGAATAACGTTGTCTCCTCTGCAATTGAGCCGCCGTCGCCAGTCATCACCAATATTACTCTTACCTTTCCGGTATCCGGCTGTACCACGGTACTAATCACTTGAAGATCATCCGCTAGATCAGTAATGACCTTCTCTGCTAGTTGATATGTTCCATCTTCACCTTGTACCGTCTTAAACTCTAATTTGGCTGGATCATATTGAATTTCAAGATCAATTGCATTAAATTTTGTAACAATCTCTGATACATTTACTTTCAATGCAATTGAATTTCCCGACTTAGCTTTTACTGGACCGATAATTGCTCCATTCGCCCATGGCACAGCTTCCGGATCAGTCGTTGGTTCCGGTGTTACTGTCGGTTCCGGTGTCGTTGTTGGCTCTGGTGTTACTGTCGGTTCCGGTGTCGTTGTTGGCTCTGGTGTTACCGTCGGTTCCGGTGTCGTTGTTGGCTCCGGTGTTACTGTCGGTTCCGGTGTTGTTGTCGGCTCTGGTGTTTCTGTCGGTTCCGGTGTCGTTGTTGGTTCTGGCGTTGTCGTTGGTTCCGGTGTCGTTGTTGGTTCTGGCGTTGTCGTTGGTTCTGGCGTTGTCGTTGGTTCCGGCGTTGTCGTCGGTTCCGGTGTTTCTGTCGGTTCTGGTGTTTCTGTTGGTTCCGGTGTTTCTGTTGGTTCCGGTGTTTCCGTCGGTTCCGGTGTTTCTGTTGGTTCCGGTGTTTCCGTCGGTTCCGGTGTTTCTGTCTCAATTACTGCAGAAGCAATTGGAAGGTCTGACTCCTTCAATAAATTAGCGACCATACCAGCTACCATAATTGCACCATTGACTTGAAGGTGAGTATTATCTTCTGTTGTACCTACCCACATAAATACGTCTTTTGTACCTTCAGTACCAAGCTCTTGGAACTTCTCCCAGCTTGCTTGATTCAGATCAAGTAAAGCGGTACCTGTTTCCATAGCTACTTCTTTCATTGCCTCTACATAGGCAGGGAAGCTCTTATTCAAAGTCTCATCTGTGAAGTCTCTTCTGTTAACAGGAGTAACAAGTACAGGAGTCGCACCTCTCTGTGTTACACCATCAATGTACGTTTTCAGATACACTTTAAACTCTTCAGGCGTCAAGTAACGCTCTGGTCTAGATGGAGTCGAATCATTGTGTGACCACTGCATAAACAAGTAATCACCTTCATGAATATCAAGTAAAATTTCATTCAAATGTCCGCCAACTAGGAATGTCTTACTGCTTAGTCCTCCGATTGCACGGTTATCTACGGTAACCTCATCTGCTTCAAGGTAGTCCTGCAGCATTTCGCCCCAGCCCGCTTGCGGACGATAGCTTTCAGCGTAATTCGCTACTGTTGAGTCACTTGCAAGATACAAGGTTGGCTTCTCGCCTTCTCCATTCGAATCCAGCTTTGTAATCGTAATCGCATTAACTTTTGAAGAAGTGCCTGAGAAGTCAAAATTGAATACACCGTCGATTAATGCAATATCATAATCAATTACGCGGTATTCACCAGCTGGAATTGTAGTAGAAGCTACTTTACTCATTTGCTCTGTAACAACAGCTACATTCGTCGCTTCGGTGTTATCACCAATAACCATTTGTACGTGATAGTTAGCTGGCTCCATTTCTGCATAGAATGTATTAGCTCCTGTCCGTACAAAATCCTCTTGAATGGCATTGCCTGTTGCTTTATTCTCATCTGCTAAAACCGAAGTATCCAAGAAACCAAAACGGTTTCCTTCAATATAGGCTCTCGTGGAATCTACCTTTATATAACCTTCTTCAGCATCACCAGAGCCAAAGTCGAACTTATACTCCTCTACTGGTTCAAATACTTCCGTCGTTAATGAATCTCGTGCCACGGTTAATACGTTGATAAGATGCTTAATCTGATCCTCTGTAAGGACCTCTTCCACGACAGCTTCTACTTGAGCCAGAGCTATGTTTAACACGGCTACAGATTCCGCTGTATACGTAGATAGATCTTGTTCTTTTAATTGCTCAAAAAGTTCAAGCAATAGTTCTTTATCCCCTTCGATTGGCGGTAAATACTCACCGGAAATTTTCACGTTATCCAAGTAAGTCGTCCAGTTCAGGTTGCGACCAGATGCTCTAGTACCTAGGAAACGAATCGCGCGAACATTTTCCTGATAGTTAATACCAGAAGGGATTTCGATATCTGTAATTGTAGTCGTTTGACTGCTATCAGCTCTGCTTGTTAACGTTAGATCCATTTTTTTCGTTTGATGATTAATCGTGAGGTCTACGTTTACCCATTGTTTATTCATAACCGTACTCGATGCTCGACTATCTTCATTCGGTCCGACAGTATAATCGATAGGCATTGGAGCTGAATCTGACTTCGCATACAAGGTAAGAAGTATATTCTCATTACTATCTTGAATAGAGATCGTGCCTTCATTCGGTGTAATTCCAATCGTGCCTGGGTTCCAATCAAAATTCATATTGATCAAGTTACCCCCGATTGGATCGAATAAACGGAATACTCTTGCGCGCGGACCACTGCCGCCACCGTCGAATTTAAGTACAGTTGATCCGTCATATTCCTCAACCGTAGGATTAAGTGTTCCGCCATAGCCTGTTGCGTTAACGATGGAATAAGCATCTACAGAACCATCTGGCTCAAAATCCTCTTCATATACTTGTGCTTCAGGTTCAGGCTCTGGCATTACAAATTCAGGATCGATCACATATGGCGAAATAGAAAGGTCCGACCCCTCCACTGCTTCTGCGACTAATTTGGCAATCGCTTGTGCTCCAAGCTGACTAAAATGAGTATTATCGCTTACACCCCCAGGACGGTTAGGATACTCACCCGGATTAGCGTACAGGAATATCTTTTCTGTCGCTGCAAGTCCTAACTCATTATAAAATGCAATACTGAGGTTACTTAGATCAATTAATTGAACGTTGTTTTGTTCAGCTACTTCCTTAGCAGCATTCACATATTCAGGGAAGCTAACATTGAATTGCTGTGTTGATTGATTAAAGTCTCTGCGGCCAACCGGTGTTAATATAATCGGCGTTGCACCGCGCTGCTTAGCTCCATCGATATAGCGTTTCAGATACATTTTATAATCTTCTGGTGATGCGTAGCGATCAGGGATACCTGCCGATGCATCATTATGGCCGAATGAGATAAAGAAGAAATCTCCTGGTTTAATTTCGTGTAAAATGTTGTCCAAACGTCCATCGAATAAGAAGGACTTGCTGCTTCTGCCGCCAATCGCGTGATTTTTCACTACAACCTCTGAAGAGAAGTAGCGACCGAACTGCTCACCCCATCCCTGCTGCGGGGCAAACATTTCACTGTAGGACTGCATTGTTGAATCTCCAGCCATATAGATTGTAATCGCAGAACCAGCTGTTTTTACTGGGTATTTCTCAATAATAATTTCTTTAATATTGTTCGTTGTTCCCGTAAAGGTAAAGTCCAATTGATTGTCAACAACGGCGATATCGTACTGCCTAGTAAAGGTCTCTCCTGCTGCAACCGTCGTACTCGCAAGCTTTTGCACATACTCTGACTTAATGCCAATATCGCTATCTTGAGTATCGTGCCCCGCTTGCACTGTCACTCTATAGTTGGCATTCTCCACATTAACAAGGAATGCGCCGCCAACCGGTACTGTTACTTGCTTAGCACCTACAGTGAGCTCAGACGTTTGATCGAAGCCATAGCCTGCTGCCTCATTGAATTCAGTATTAGTAATTTGCACTGCACCCGCTACTTGCTCAGAACCAAAGCTGAATCGGCTTACCTCTTCCAAGCTTTGTGGCGAAGATGTAAATGTTATGTTAGCTTTAGGGAATTCTGTAGCTTCTGCACCTAAGTAAAAGCCTGTATGCGGTGGTTGGTTGTACGATACGTTCTGCCATGCAACAGCTAAACGGTACGTCGGATCTTGCATTAATGTAGGAATGCGGTACTCTGTCGGAATCGTCGTGCTATATAAACGATACTCCGTGCTGTCCTCATTTCTCACTAAAATTTCCTCACGCCAATCACCGATAATATCTGCTTGAATAGCTGGATTACCTTTTGTGTGATTGTTTGTAAGTGTTCCTTCTGCTCTAAATATTTCATTAAGCTGTTTATTTTCAGCATCCCACTTGTAAATTAATGGAATACCTCTAGCAGTATCATTATCCCACTCATGGTCGAATAGCTCACGTTGAAGATCGCCATCCCACCAGATTGCAAAGTTAGCTGTAGTAGGTACTCCCTCCTTAGAAGCAATAGCTGTACCATCAGCAGCGTATAAATTTGTAACTGGTATCGCTATGCCATTAGTAATTCCAGTTGCCCATGATTCATAGCCGGGGTAGTTAGGATCGATATCTGCGGACATACCGCGACCTGTATCAATACCGGTATGCTCTCCCCAAAGAATTGCTCCTGTAGCTGCGTCACGCATCTCAAGCCCATACTGAGCACCTGTACTTTCATGGACGCTCAATACTTGATAGCCTTCACGATTCGGATCTAGTTTACCTGCATGCATTGCATCTCCATGACCAAGGCCAGTGCTGTACATAACAGAACCATCATCATCAATCGCTAATGCACCAAACATAATTTCATCCTTACCGTCACCATCTGCATCAATAATGCTTAGTCCATGGTTCCCTTGACCAGCATACTGTTTTCCATCGACATCTGAGTCAAACACCCATCGCTGAACTAGCTCACCATCAATGACATCATAAGCGGCAATAACAGTACGCGTATAATAGCCTCTGCTTACAATGACACTTGGCTTTCCACCATCCAAATAAGCAATGCCTGCTAAAAAGCGATCTATACGGTTACCGTACCCATCTCCCCAATCCGCGACATTACCTCTTGGAGGATGATAGTCTACTGTAGATAAGGCAGCTCCTGTAGCACCATCAAATAGCGTTAAGTACTCAGGTCCAGTTAGAATGTAACCGCCATCGTTGCGATAATCCGCTGTTGCATCGCCAATCACTGTACCTTCGCCGTCAATTGTGCCATCAGCAGTTTTAACAACAACCTCTGCTTTTCCATCGCTATTCAAGTCATAGACCATAAGCTGAGTATAGTGTGCACCTGCACGAATATTGACACCTAAGTCAATTCTCCATAGCTTCGTTCCATCCAGCTTAATCGCATCGATGTACACATTGCCAGTATAGCCGCTTTGAGAATTGTCCTTGGAGTTGCTAGGACTCCAAAGAAAGACGATCTCAAGTTCACCATCGCCATCTACATCAGCTACTGATGCGTCACCAGCATAATACGTGTAGTGATCGCCTAACTTCGTTCTGCCATCTGCGGGCTTATCGAGACGAATCGGCAAATAATTGTCATGCCATGTCGCCACACGTTCTGATTCTAGTGATTCCACCCCATTAATAATGGTCGAGATTTGATAGTGTGAGCTGTCAGCACCTGAAGTATCTACATAGTTGGTGACATTCACAATTGGCTCTGCATTCACTTTCATTCCGTTTTTATATACGTTAAACGCAATATTATCTGGATCTGAATTCAAGTATCTCCAGCTCAAAAACACACCATTATCCGTTAAAATCGCTACAAGACCACGCTTCAAGTATTCCATTTCTTTTGCAACAGAAGAGCTGGATGAGTTTGCACTTGCTACATTCGGTGCCATAACCATTGGAAATGCCATAATGACTGCTAATAACAATGCAATGATTGATTTTTTCGAAAATGCTTTTTTAGTTCGCACTTACTTTACGCCTCCTTTTATGCTGATGTAAATCAACAGCGCATATCCATGATTACTGCACATTCACATTGACAATCATTTGAGTCGCTTCTGCACGAGTTGCATTTTTTAGTGGGGCAAATGTGTTGTTGCCTACACCGCGAATCCAGCCTTTTTCTGCAGCAACTGCAACATATGGCTGCGCCCATACCGGCACATCCTTTGCATCATCAAACTTTACGATAGCGCTTTCATCAATCGCAATATTTTGTGAACGAACAATCATAGCTGCCATTTCTGCACGAGTAACTAATTTATCCGCTTGGAATGTTCCATCGCTGTACCCTTCAACTAAGCCTACCTCTACAGCACTAGCAATGGCGCCCTTGCTCCACGAAGGTATAGCTTGAGCATCCTTAAAGCTTAGCTCTGCTGAAGCATCAACCGATAAACCAAGTGCCCTTACTAATATGGTGACGAACTCACCACGTGTAATGTTAGCTTGAGGGCGGAACGTATCATCAGCGTAGCCTGACACCCAGCCAAGCTGACTTGCTTTAACAATCGTTGCTTCTGCCCAGTGTCCCGTTATATCTATAAAGCCTCCTGTGGTCGTCACTTTAATTTCTTGATTAACGGTATAAAGCTCAAGTGAAGAATTAACCAGCTTAATCGAGGAGATGGTAAAGCTTGTGTTGCCTTGCTGTAGCTTTTCGAAAGTAAGTGTTGCCAGCGTTGCGCTTCCATCAATTCCTTTAACCTCACCTGTTTTTGTATGCGCGAATCGTACACTGTTTTCTGTAACTATAGGATCCACAGTAAATCCTGCTTGATCGCTTTTACCAGCAAGAAACTTCACATGCTTAAGGTCATACTCAACTTGAAATTCATAGGCGTATACATCAGCAAGCTGCTCACCTTTAATCTCTAACACAAGCTTCGTATCCTCATGGGTTGCCTTTGCGCTAATAGTAGGTTGCGATGATGCAACTGCAGTTACAGGAATAACTAGCATCACTAATAAAGCGCTTGTTAACAATAAACAAAACTGTTTCTTCAAGTTAGTCATAACGTTGTCCATTCCTCCTTTTTAATTGTTTATTTATGCTGTTATTGTTTCCTCTGCGCAGAATGTATCTTACCTGTTATAGCTTTGCTTGAATATCATCAGATTTGATACAAGGAGGCTGTTTTGATAGCATGTCACGGATTATAGCGCCTTCTTGCGGAATGAATGATCAAAACAGTCCACAAATGAACATAATATTCCAGCATAAAAATTATAAAAAACAATAAAAAACCCTCCTAGGGGAAGTACTTTTCCTTTAGGAGGGTAGAGTTAATTCTATTCTATTCAATTACTACATGCCTGTTTCTAGTCAGCGCTTTGTACTGTTCAGAGCGATACGCACTAGGGGTTAAGTGTTCAACTTTTTGAAAGAAGCGATTAAAGCTTCTTATGTTGTTATAGCCTACTTCTTCTGCGATTTGCGCCATCGTCAGGTGCGTCGAGCATAGTAGCTCCTTTGCATGTTGAATTCGCAAGGATTGAACATAATCAGTGAGGCTTATACCGGTCATTTCCATAAACACTTTTCTCATATAGGAATAGCTGATCCCAATTTCTTGCGCCATTTCCTCAAAATCGATGTCGTTCCGATAATTACTTTGCAAGTACTGAAGCATTTGATCTCCGTACTGATTCCCTTCTCCTTCGGTATGCTCCAGTAAATGATTAATAATGTCCTCATAAAAGCTTACTAGTGCATCTTCAACATCATCTAATGTTTCAGAAACGGCGAGCTCGGCATATATATTTTTATTACTTGATAATAAACGCTGCACATTCACATTCTTCTCTCGTAAATGTTTAATCGTTGCACCAACCAATTGATGACCTATAAATAATACAGAGTCAGGAGACATATTGCTCTGCTGCCTTATTTCATCCTGTATACTCGTAAGCTTTAGTTTAATGTTCTCAAAATTACGTTGATCGATAAAGCTAAGTATTTTCTTTTCAATTGCTGCTGGATAATAATTGGGCTGCAGCTGATCTGATTTTATAACTGACCAATATATGATGTTCCCATGCCCTTGTAGCATTCGTTGCTTAATTCCTTCCAGTGCAGTTCCATACAATTGGTTGATATCTTGGATCGAGCTTGAACATTCACTTACACTTATCGTTACCGAATGATGAAATATATCGATCGCCATCGTATGAATTGCTGTAAAAGTAGCTATTAATTGATCAGGGCTAGATAAGCCTGCAGCATCATCACTGTTTATAATTAGTACGTAACGTCCATCGCCATCTTCTATACACTTGATACTCAGATGTTCAATAGTAAGTTGATCGATTGCTGTCTTCCATGTATAACGATGGACACTTCTTTTTTCAGGGCTATTTCTTATCGAATATTTGCGATAAGCATCAATTGCGATGATAGCAACTAGTACGTGCTTTTTATTGAATATTTTATAAACTTGATCGGTAATCTCTCCTTTTATTAATTGCTGCAATGCGATATTCTTCGTCTCCTTCTCTCTTTCATTCAAAAGACGCTGCAGCTCTGCTTCCTCATCCTGCATTTTTTGAATGGCTGCCTCAAGAAATTGCAGCTCATTCTTCACATCGGTATTGTCATATACGCGGCCTTTCACCTTCGCAACTAATTTGTTAATCGGTACAGATAGCTTTTTAGTAACGATCAAGGATAGCAATAGCGCAGCTAAAATCATAAAAAACGCCACCATAAAAATACTTTTCTGCATACGATAGATCGTTTCCATTTGCTTGCTTACCTCATATACATTCACATTCAACCAACCAGTATATTGGGAATGACTCCAGGTCACTAATTGACGCTTCCCGTCTTTCATTCTATAAGTATATCCGTCAGGACTGAAGTGATTGATAACATCGCTAAAAAAGGAATTATGCTTGATATGTTTAAACAGCATCTCGTGATCAAGATGTGAAACGATGTAGCCATTTTCATTAATTAAAAGATATTCATCGAATCCGCTTTGCTCAGATGCTAAGTAATGAGAAAATTCCGATTCAAGAACATTAACAACGATATTGCCCTTAGTCGCACCATTAAGACTTTGAATCGGAAGTACAAAGGAAAAAACAGACTTGTAATCAGCTTGATCCCATCGATTAAACCATATTCCTTGTATGCCTTCTCTTGTCTCAAGCGCTGCATTCATCCAATTAATGCTTTCATAATTCTGCAATGTTGTAATGCCTTTATCAGTTGAGATCACATAGTCCGTATCTTCTAAATATACAAAGGAGGAAGCTATGCCTGAATTAACTTGATTAAGCCCGAACAATTCTTTTTGAATCATTGTAGCATTGGTTATATGCGCCATATTGCGATTCAAATCCGCTATTGATCGAATATCACGAATTTTTTCAAATATTTCGGAAGTAGCCAATCGTGCGCTGTTTTCCATGATCGTTCCCATTACTTCCTCAGTGTGCTCTAAACTTGCCTTTGTTTCAGCAAGAGAGGCTTCAGCAATTTCATGCTCAGAATAGTCTATAAAATGATTCACACAATACCATACTAAAGTTGTCACTGAAACCAACATAATTCCCATCAAGATTACAGAATGCTTAAGCAGTAATGGTATATTTTTCATCGCTACCTGCCTTCCTTTACTAGAGCATATCTTAAAAAGGAACCATGGTTGTATGCGCTTACTTTATGTTGCAGTCAAGTATGTCATAGAATACTTGATGGTCAATTAACTGTCAACGGTAAAGCTGTCGAACTTTCGCGAACACAAAAAAAATAATGCGCTAATCACAGATATGATTAGCGCAAAGCATGTACAATTCAGGACTTTTCACTCATTGTTGATTCCTTTGGCATAAGCTTATACTTGGCTCCCGCTTCCGTCTGGAAGGAGATGTAGCCTGAAACAGTTGTCTCTACCAACGTAACAGAGCTGCCACGCTCATCCATTACCTCTAGCGGTAGGTGCGCTTTAACCGCACATAGCCCACCATTCATTGAAACGATGTCTGCTCCGCTCAATCTGCCTTGCTCCCATTGCAAATTCACTTCGAAGCCGCCACGTGCTCTAAGCCCGCTTATGCTGCCCGAAGGCCATGCTTTAGGCAGTGCCGGCAGCAAGTGAAGCACGCCCAGATGAGATTGGAGCAGCAACTCTGCAATACCGGCTGTAGCTGCAAAATTGCCGTCGATCTGAAAAGGAGGATGTGCATCGAAAAGATTCGCATATACGCCACCTTTCTCTCCAGTTGTCTTGTCGTCCACAAGTTGCAGCAGATTAGAGATTAAATTCATCGCACGATCTCCATCTAGAAAGCGAGCCCATAAATTGATTTTCCAGCCAAGACTCCAGCCAGTGCCACCGTCTCCTCGACGCTCTAGCGATTTCTGCGCTGCAGCGAACAGCTCTGGGGCACTCTCTTTCGTAAGCTCTCGTCCTGGATAGACTCCGAATAGATGAGAAACATGACGATGATGCACATCTTCATCCTCAAAGTCCTTAGACCATTCCTGCAGTTGACCGTGCTTGCCGATTTGCAGCGGAAGCAATAGGCTTCTCGCTTTTTCCAGCTCCGTTCTAAACTCCTCGTCGATGTCTAAAGCTTCAGTAGCTTCAACACAATTCGTAAACAGATCCCATATCATTGACAAATCCATTGTCGAGGCAGCACTTATAGCAGCCATGCTGCCATCTTCCGTACGGAACTTATGCTCTGGGGAAGTCGATGGAGAAGTAATAAGCTTGCCATGCTGATCTGGAATTAACCAGTCCAAGCAAAATAGCGCAGCTTCCTTCATAATCGGGTATGCTTGATGACGTAAATATTTCTCATCTCTACCAAATGCATAATGCTCCCATAGATGCTGACTTAGCCATGCCCCAGCCATAGGCCAGTACGCCCATACTGGATCGCCAGCTCCAAAATCACCTACAGGTGCGCTTTGTGCCCATAGATCAGAGTTATGATGGGCAGTCCAGCCGCGAGCATCGTAGTTAATCTCTGCAGTCTTGCTGCCTGTCACTGACAGATTGCCGATATACTCAAGGAAAGGCTGATGACATTCTGATAGATTACACAGCTCAGCCGGCCAATAATTCATTTCTGCATTAATGTTTAATGTATAGTTACTGCTCCAAGGTGGTCGTATCTCTTTATTCCAGATACCTTGCAGGTTAGCAGGCTGTGTGCCCGGACGAGAGCTGGAAATCATCAGGTATCGGCCATACTGAAACAGCAGTTCCACCAAGCTTGGATCTGAAGCACCAAACTGCTGGATTCTATCATCTGTAGACATATGCTCTGGACTAATTCTGTCTCCTAGATGAATTTCGACCCGATCGAATAAACTTTTATAATCGTGGATGTGGGTACTGCGAAGCTCCTCATATCGTGAGGCTAATGCCTTTGCCAAGTGTGCACTCGCAAACTCTACTGGATCCTTTCCCTCTCTACCCGGTGAACGGTCAAACCCATTAAAGCTTGTAGCGGCACTAAAATATAACGTTACATCCGTTGCATTTCGCACATGAAGACCGTTTTGGTCGATTGTTACATTGCCATCCTTCGCTATGATTGCGAGACGACCTTCAAATGTCATTGCATTGCCGTTTTCCTCTTCCTCATACACAATCGGCTTTTCGACACGATGATAATTAGGAGCGACATATACTGGAGCCTTGCCACGAAGTATCCATTGATCGTTCTCTTGGAAGGAGCTGGCCTGTAATGAGCTATCCAGTCTCGCGGTAAAGTTCAACATTCCTTCTCGGCTTGACTGCAAGCGTGCTGCAATCACCTGATCAGGATAAGAAGCAAATATCTCGCGTGTGTATCGAACGTCGCCCACCATGTATTCGACACGCGCGATGCCTTGCTGTAGATCCAGCTCTCTATGGTATGTATGTGCTTGATCACTGTGTTCAGACACAATAGAAATATCGCCAAATGGCAAATACGATTGCGTAAAGGTACCTTGCATCTCCTTGCTCAGCTCATCAGCCTTTACATATTGCCCTTCTGCCACAAGTCTACGAACCTCTGGCAACACTTCTAGAGCACGTGGATTGTTCCAATTGCTCGGACCACCTGACCAAAGCGTATCCTCATTCAGTTGAATCAATTCTGATTCTACTCCACCGAAGATCATCGCACCGAGTCGACCATTGCCTATAGGTAACGCATCTGTCCATTGCTTAGCTGGAGTATGATAAGAAAGCTTCATCCTATAACCACCCTTTATCATTTTAGTCGAGCCTACACATATTTCTTACGTTCTTTACGTTCGTGACACTCTTTACGATCGTATTTCACTACTTACGCCCTTATACCCTTTCGCTCTTTACGATCTTACGCTTCTACACTTCCACGATCGCTTTAATCACTTTGGACTCGGGATTAAGCAAGCTCTCGAAGTCCTCTATCAATTGATCAAAGGCTGATCGATGCGTAATATATTGACTAATGTCCAAGCTGCCGCTGCTTAGCACATCCATTACATGCTGGAAGTCTTCATAGGTTGCATTCCTACTCGCTAACAATGTCAGTTCACGTTTATGGAATTCAGGATCAGAGAACGAGATTTCTCCTTTTACTAGCCCCACAAAGATCAGCTTCCCACCATGAGCGACCAGCTCGAATGCCGTTGTCATCGATGCAGCATTGCCCGTAGCATCGAACACAGCAGCTGGAAATTCACCATTGGTTAATTCAGCAAGCCGTTGCTTCACGTCAGATTCTGCGGCATTGGTCGTATGATCCACCTTCGACGCGTTAATCGTCTCGTCTGCTTTAGCCCATGATTTGCAAAAATCAAGTCTTTCTTCATTAATATCCATCGCGATAACTTTCGCCCCTGCGTGTTTGGCAAAAGCCATTACAGCAAGTCCTATCGGTCCCGAACCGATAACAAGAACGGTATCACCTACTCTAACATCTGCCCGACGTACAGCGTGTGCTCCGATCGCTAACGGCTCAATCATCGCTACTTCATCAAAAGTTAGCCTGTCTGCTTTAAGAAGATGTGAGACTGGTACAGATACTCGTTCGCGCATCCCCCCATCCAGATGAACGCCAAATACTTGCATATGTGTGCAGCAATTTGTCTTTCCTCTGCGACAAGCGAGACATTGGCCGCAATGCAGATAAGGAATAATGGCCACCATATCTCCTGGCGCAAGTCCAGCAGCATTTTCACTAATTTGTTCAATGACACCGCTCAGTTCATGACCTAATATTCTCGGATACTCGAAAAACGGCTGATTGCCCCTATAGGCGTGATAATCCGTTCCACAAATTCCAATTCTACGTATCGAGATGATTGCATGACCTTCTATTAACTTAGGCTCAGGCAGGTTATCCGTGAACTGGAACACTCCAATCTCTTCGCATACAATCCCTTTCATAAATTAGCCTCGTTTCTGGTTTCTATATAAGTTGAACTAATCATGTTCGCAAGGCCGCCATGAGAAATGTTCTTCCGATCGCTGTTGTCCCCAAATTTTTGTAGGGGAATAATCGGTAGAAATTCGGGGACAAAGGCGAACGCTTCGCTTCTCCAGAATCATTTCTCATTCTGGCCGCATCGGTCAGTCTTTAGTTCAACTTATATAACTTTTTTTCCATTAAGCTTATATATTTTCGTTATATTGTGGTAGTCCGCTGACCCATGTTTCGTTATGAATCGGCTCTAGAATTGCTAGAATCTCTTGCAACAGCTCTTCATCCATCGGTTCATCAATCCACGCAGCATTTCGCGTAATGTTGTTGGGATTGGCAGTACTTACGAGTGTTGTTGGAATATGCGGGTGACTCGTTGAATATTGAACAGCTAGCTTCGCAATATCTGCTCCGCGTTCTTCAGCCAGCTTTGCGGCACGCATGCATGTTGCCTTCACTTCCTCACTCGCTGGATGCCAATCGGGAGTGCCACGTGTGCTTAACAATCCCATCGATAACGGTGAAGCATTGATTAGTCCAACCTTATGCTCCTCTAAAAGCGGAAGCAATCTCAGCAAAGAATTGTCGTTTAACGCGTAATGACAGTACGATATAATCGCATCCACCGAAGCTTTCGGAAGCATATGCTCGAATAGTGCCAGCGGCAAGCCACAAATGCCAGTGAACCGTATCTTCCCTTGCTCCTTCAAGCTGTTCAGCGCTGGTATCGCTTCTTCAAGAATGATGTCTGGATTCACAAATTCAATATCGTGCAAAAATAAAAAATCAACATAATCCGTTTTTAATCTACGAAGACTTTCTTCCAAGCTTGATATAATCGTAGACTTAGAAAAGTCGAACGTATCAATCCCATATCTGCCTGCTTTCGTGCTTAAATAAAAACGATTCCGTGAAGTCTGACTAATCGCTTCGCCTAATACAGTCTCTGCTTTTGTAGCCCCGTAATATGGCGACACATCGATCAAATTAATTCCTGCGTCAAGCGCAGCATGTACCGTACGAATGCCTTCTTTGTCATCCGTTTCTCGGAATACCGATCCGAGCGAGGAAGCGCCAAAGCTCAGTGCTGATACTTCCAAGCCTGTATTTCCTAAAAGACGATATTTCATGTAGACACTCCTTCTCTCTATGTCACTTTAGCTTATAGAATCTTTTTGCATTGTCACCGAAAAGCTTTGCTCGCTCCTGCTCACCCCAGCCTTGCGGAAGATTACCTTCTAGCACCTCTACCACTTCATCGTAGCTTGCTGCAAGTAAGCAAACTGGCCAATCCGTTCCGAACATTACTCGATCCTCGCCAAAAACATGAAGCGCATGCTCAATATAAGGGTTAAAATGCTCCAGCCTCCATGTATGATGATCAGCTTCCGTCACCATTCCAGATAGCTTGCAATATATACTCGGATGCTTTGCCGCACGCTCCAGATGTGCTGCCCATATTTCAATTTCACCCTCTGCAATTTGCGGCTTACCGATATGATCAATAACACCTCTCAAGTCCGGAACAGCATCGAGCAGCTCATTAAGCACAGCTAGCTGATTGGAGGTTACAAGCAGATCAACGGGAACATCGAGCCTTGCGTACTCTTGAAGCGCTTTCACAAAGCTGCGTTCAAGCACACGGCTTGCATCAGGCATATCTTGAATCATGAGACGGAAGCCAACGAATTTGGGATGCTGTCGATAACGATCATAATGCACTTGATGAAACGGATCGAACAGATCGAGCCAGCCAACAACACCGATAATCGAATCTGAACGGTCAGCTAATGTAAATAAATATTCTGTTTCCTGGATGGTAGGGGCAGCCTGCACAACAATGGTGCCATCGATATGGTGCTTTTTTAGATGATAGTCAAGATCTTCAGGCATAAAGTCTCTGTACAGCGTAGGCAAATCTGGTGTAATCCAGCCATAATCTGATCGTGACATCGACCAATAATGCTGATGAGCATCAATACGCAAAAAAACCTCTCCTCTCTTGTTGATTATGATTTTACACTTATAATAGGGAATATAAATATCTTATTTTCGCAAATTTATGTCCGATTATGATTAGTTACGCGATATGATTAATATAGGAGGCGGTCTGGATGGAGCCTATACGTAAACCATTTTATATCGATCCAATATTTCCGCTAGAGGTCGTCTATAAGGGCATTCGAGATAAGGAGAATGAGCTGCCAGATCATTTACATGACCTATATGAAGTGGTGTACATTCACGAGGGCAAGGGTACGTTTTTTATCGATCATTCACTGTACGAAAAAGAGCCCGGTGATATCTTTCTAATCCCAGGCAATACGGTACATCGTTCGTTTCCATCTGCAGCCGAGCCGATTGTTTCTACTGCTATATTTTTCGCTCCCTCTCTCGTACAGACGGTCGCGATAAGTGATGCCTATGAGCCTTTTAAATGCTTCGACATCGCACGTAAGCAAAAGCACTATAAAGTGAGCTTACCTGACCCGGTCAAGCTGCGAATCGAAGCGGCGATTGATGCGATGGGAGATGAATTAAAAGAGAAATCGGCTGGTTATCGTCAAGCATTATGGCTTCAATTGCAGCAATTGCTGCTTGAGCTGTTTCGACATCCGATGATGAAGACGACCGCCTCTCCGACAGGTGGACTTGTCCCTCAATGGATACAGAACACTTTGCAAGATATTCATCGAGATCCAGTACAATGCGGCAGTCTTGCGGAATTGTCGGAGAAAGCATGCGTCAGCGCAGGGCACTTCTCGCGTGTCTTTAAGCAGCTAACAGGCATGAACGTAACCGACTACGTAAATGCAAAGCGAATTGCAAAAGCAAAGGATTTGCTACTTGTAACAGATGATACGGTCGAGACGATCGCACAACGATGCGGTTTTCAAGGAATGCGGCATTTCTATGAAGTGTTCAAAAAGCTGACTGGAGAGACGCCAAAAAGCTATCGGCGTCATATGAAAGTGTAACAACGCGATGCAATAGAGGCATGAGGCTTTGTCCATAATTAAGCGAATCACTTTAACCACATACAGCCCTTCGTTAATGACGATCGATGTGCCGATCTCTACGATGTCTACCTATTGCTCTACCTCTTTTACAAGTGCAATCCCGTCAGGGATATTTACAAGGTCCAATGCCAATTTTGAGACTCCCACGTCTTTAGACGCAAGCCATCCACCTTACGGTGTACGGTGGGATTCTTGTATGACTAAACGTTCGCAATCCATTTCTGTTTTAAACAGCCTACAAGATAAGGGCATCTCATTGCCCCTCCTAAGACAGTGCATATAGCATCTTAGGCTGATTGGCTGTGACCACCAACCACAGGTGCATATCGTATATTCATTGCACCAACGATATCTCTGTGTTTCTTAAATCCACAGGCACACGTGTAGATACGGTCTTGTGCCTTATTCTTTTCAGAACACTTCGGACAGGTTTGGCTTGTATACGCAGGTTTCACATATTCAACCTTGATTCCTGCTATCTTTGCTTTATACGCTACAAATTGAGACACGCGATAGAATGACCACGTGTGCAAGTTTTTCTCGTTTTTACGGCTTGTTCGTGCCGTCTGTCGAATATTCGCCAGTTGTTCTAAGTGAATGACAGATATGTTATTCTCTTTTGCAAAATTTACAATCGCACGACTTACTTTATGATCTTGGTCCTTCATCCAACGTTGTTCTTTGTCTTCTGAGTTTCGAATGGCATTGAGCTTTTTCTTTTTACCTAATGTTTTGCGTTCAGAACGAAATTTCCGCTTCTTATACTTGTTCTGTCTTCCGTTACCAAAGAAACGGACACGTTCGTCATCTGTGACCGCAACCGCAGGAACCTTTAATCCCAGGTCTACCCCCATTACCTTTCTCCCTGTTTCTTCTTTAGTTAGCATCTTGACTGCGATTTGAGCGATCCATTTTCCAGACTTTTGCGTGATACGGAGCGTTCCTAGTTTGTAGTTGAGCAAATCAAGGTTGCGGTTTTTTTTATCAATGAGCAAGGCACGAATCGGTATTTTCTTTGCTTTTCCATCTACCATAATCGGTAGTGAGATGTTTAATGAGTCAAACGTATAGTTCTGATTATTCCAAATGCACACAGGCTTCTTTAAAACAGGGACAACATTTTTCTTCGCTTTCCTAAACACACTTTTTGCATCAATGATAGCTTGGTTTTTGACCGCACTTGGCAAATGTACAGAAAGGTCTTTGCTTGATTTACTTGTACTTTTCTTTTCCGCAATCATTTCAGAGACAAGTGTGTTAATGGTAGAGATATATTCCTTGCTCATTTCCCGCAGGATCATAGCCTGTTCTTTTGTCGGAAGTAATTTGATATTAACGGTGATGATTTGTGTCACAATTTCACCCCCTAGTTTTTTGTTGATCAACATAACGTTTATCGTTTCGCTCGTTACATTCCATGCGGTAGAAACGAAATACGAGCGTGTCCACAAACTCGAAAAATGTCGAAGATGAGGAAACTCTACACGCATTGTTTTAGAAGTCACTCCTTTAATTTTAACCATGATATCCGCAGGGCTTAATGATGGCAGTGCGTTAAGATACATGTGGGAATGATCCTCGTCACATTCAAGGGCAATCATTTAGATTTGCAGTTCCTCTCATACTTCATGTACTAATTCTTTAAAGCGTTGCTCTACAACTGTGTGCAGAAATTCTTTCTTCTGTATCGAAGGCAGAACCAAAATGATAGTTCAATAATGGTACGGTAGTGCTTGTTCTTCAATATTTTTTTCTATATTGAATGTATCAATTTTTTTTGAAAACTACAACATGAAATAACAAAAAAGAGTAGAATTCTCAAATCCTTGAAGTACCATAAACACTTTCAGTATTTTATGCTACTCCGTATTGGCCCTCACTCTCATCCCATGCCTAAAGGCGGTACTATCGGTCCCTGATGGCCTTTCACTTTCGGAAAATTTGTAATTTCATAATAAGTATTCTCCTTCTTTGTTCAATTCTCCTCATCATTATAGAACTGAACGTTTTAATGCGGAAGTACGCACTTGTAAGTGGGATAGTTACTTGGAGGTAACTATTGGGGCTTGTTTATTGCTACAAACTTAACTTTTTGTGAAGCGTAGAGCAACCAATGCCGCTACGGAGTAAATCGTTCTTTCACTCGCGTTTAGAGCCACTATCGTTTTCCAGAATCGATTTGCTCCTTCGCTCACGCTGTGCTTGAGGCTAGCTCTAGAACTTTTCAGAAAGTTCCTTTTCTTCCTTATTGATAACTACTTTAGGTATCAGTAACTCCTAGCACAGCAAAGCCCATTGCCGTCAACATATCGCGGCAATGGGCTTTACTCTTAATCTTTCACTATTCGATGAATCATTATTTTTTCAAAAAGTTCACAATCATTACGGCAAGCTCAGAGCGTGTAAGTTTGCCTTGTGGATCGAATTGATTGTCCGACTTGCCTTGTACAAGTCCTAATGCAACGGCTTCCGTTACGGCTTGCTTAGCCCAAGCAGAAATCTCATTTTGATCGGCAAAGCTAGCTGCATCTCCGGCTGCTGCTTCCTTCTTAGCATCAGGATGCACATGGTAGTAGGCGCGCATTAGCATCACAATCGCTTCTTCACGCGTTACTTGATCCAGTGGACGGAACTCATTGTTACTGCCTTGAACAATATTAAGCTGCTGCGCTTGTGCAACAAAAGCTGCATAATAAGCCTGATCTGCAATATCTGTAAATGATGATTGACCATCTGGCTGGCGCATGCCTAAAGCACGTACAAGCATCGTCGTATAATCCGCGCGAGTAACCTCACGATTCGGCTCATAGCTTGTTGCGCTTACGCCGTTCACAATTTGCTTGGCAGCAAGAATATCAATACTTCGCTGTGCCCAGTGTCCTTTTGCAACATCCTGGAAGGCATGCTCATATTGAGCTGCGATGTAGCTGCCGTCAGTTGCTGCACTTATGACAAGCTCATTGCCTACCAGCTTACTATCTACCACTACCCACTGTCCGTTGATCCATTGATATACATTGGCAAGCTCTGCATCAAGCTGTGAAGCATCGAAGCTCATTGTCAGCTCAGCCGCAATATTTCTTGTTGACTGATCTGTCCCTACAGCCTGCACCTTTACACTCAACATATCGGATGGATGTTTATAGGAAGCTGGCGCGTTCGCAGCTTTTTGCACTACAGTAATCGTAGCAGCTTCATTGCTGTTGAGCTGCTGTAATGCGGACGAATCTAACGCAATACGTCCTGTATCAGTTTGCAATTCGATGGCTTTGCCTGATTGTAGCAATTGTTGTACGGCGTCTTGTGCCAGCTTCAGCTCTAGTCTTGCTGCATCCGCCTCAACCTTTACAACAACCTTGTCGTCAGCAGCATCAATTTGCGTGGCTGTGATCTCAGAACGCTGTACCTTATCATCGTTATTGCCTGGTTCTGCCGGTGCTGGCGTTTCACTTGGACTAGGCGCTGGTGTTGGATTCGACGTACCTGCACCTTTTTTAGTTGTGAGGTTCCAGATCGGAGACAACGCATAACCGCTATGGCTGTCCGTTACCTCAACATACCACTCATAGTTCGTACTAGCTACTAAACGATTCCACTTTACACTTGCCTCGGCACCGCTGGCTACTCGTTCAACTGAACCTATGCTTTGCTCTGTATACACATTAACTTCGAAGTAATCTGTCGCTACGCGCTTGGTCATAGCTCCTAAGTCAATGTCAATATCGAACTCATCCTTGCCAGGATATTCTGCCGGATCATAATAGTTGTAATCGTCCAAATACGGCGAGTAAGTTTTCATATGAATCTGGTTATTAGCAAGGTCAAACTGCATCAGACGAATATAACCTAAGCCGCCCATTTCCGCGCCTTGATAATCTGCAAGCATCTGATACACTTTGCGATCTGCGATTCCATCGCCATCATCATCGATCTCGTCAATAAGCGTCTCTGCATCATGATAGTGACCGCTCAATGTAGCAAATACGTTTTTGTTCGGCACTACGACACGCTCATAGATTTCATCGGCAATCGGTGCACGATTGTTCGATACTAGCAAATACTCGTGGAATGCTAGAATGGCTTTACGATCAGGATGAGCCTGCACAACCTCGTTCACCCAATCAATTTCCGCATCGCCAATATTCCAACCCATATATACAATAATGAAATCAAGTCCACCCGCAGAAATTAAATCATAGTGACCACGGTTGTTTTGATAAGAGCCGCCATATGTCTCCATATCCTTAAAGCGGTCCTCACCGTAATGTGTCCAATAATATTTGTAATCGCCCGTTTGATGATCAACATCATGATTGCCTGCCAGCACGCCGTAAGGAATGTTAGCATCCTCAATCGTTTTCATCGCTACATTGGCTGCTTCCCACTGATAAGCCTGATCTGCTTCATCAACGATATCGCCTGTATGAATAATGTAGCGAATGTCCATCTTTTCCTTATTATCCACGATCCATTGTGTATTGCCTGTATAAATATCTGGATAGCTTTCGGAATAATATTGCGTGTCTGACATCCATACGAATGTAAAATCATACGGATCATCGCTTACCGGCATTTCGTCCTGTACAAGCACATGTATGCTGCCATTGTCGTTGTAATCGCCAGCAAGTACTGTTGCTGCAAGCACAAAGTCTTCATGTTCTGCTACATAATAATCCAGCATATCCCAAGCTAGATTTACAGTATTCCATACATACAGACTCACTTTTCTGCCTTCCAGAGAATTGCCCTGCCATTTGATCTCTACTTCGTCTTCAGCCTTCACTGAGCTATCCAGCTTAATCTCAAAGCGCTGGTAAGGGAACGCCTCTGTCGCATCAGTCGTATAGTACTGACCATCAAGGCTCCCCATTTGCGCCAATTCCTCTTCAGTCAAGCTATGCTCATCAGCAGGAATCTTTTGACGCGGCGGTTCTACATGAGATGCTCCACTGAAAATTTCAATACCGGACTGCTTATTACTGTCATAATGGAAGCCGCGTTTAAACGCTACCGACATCTCATCACCCTGCGGATCACTTACCTTTACAGTAAGTGTTGGCGACTGACTTACATCGACAGCACCATTTGCAGGTTTAATTACCTCAATTCCGTTCGGATTGTCATTCTCAATCACAAACGGTACGGTAAGCTCACTGCGATTACCAACGTTGTCCAGCGCTACCACTGTAAATTGATACTCTCCTGACTCCAGCTTGCCTGTAGATGTTTCATACGGCAGTTTAATGCTTTCACCATTTAACGTTGCCGTCACAGCTTTCACACCGGCATATTGGTCAGTTACTTCTGCATCCAGTGTAAAGCTGCCTCTCAGCTGCTCCTGCTCCGTAATTGATGGTGTAATCATCGGTGCGGTATTATCAACAATTACAGCTGCTGATAGCTGCTCCGTTGCTGTTTTCACTGCAACGGTATGCTCACCATCTGTCAACGCTGTCGTATCCCAATCATAAGTCAACGCTCGCAAATGCTCTTCCGTCAACTGAAAGTCGAAGTTAATAAATTCGAATTTGCCTGCGCTGTCGCCCATTTTAATTTCTGCGTCTTTATTGCTATACAGCGGATCGTACAAATTCGTACCGTCAGCTAAAATAAGGCGGATATTGCGAATTTTGAAATCATCTTTATTTTCTTCCGGACGATCATCAAACGGCCCTGATTTTGTGCCGGCACGAATCGCGATCTCGTTAGCTCCAAGCTCTAAACGCTCAGCATCAATCGGCACTGTAATCGTAGTGTACGTCTTTAATGGATCGAGGAAGGTATGAATAATTTCATCGCCAATCGTCACACCATTTTTGAAATAGTAATCTACATCTGTCGCTTCAAATACAAAGTAAGCATCGGATTCTACAGAGGCATACGTATCAGCAACTGGCTCGCTATCAATCGTTAGTGCAATATCGCTTGGCGTGATCTCTTGCCCTGCTGCCTTTATTGATGTTGTTCCGCTTATGATCTGATCATCCTTAACATTCAAACGCAGCTGATCTTCATTGCGCTCGCTTGTAATGCGTACATTATACTCCGAGCTTGTTAACATGTGCGGACCATCTGAATAAACAAAATAATACGTTAATGTATTGCGGCCAATCAGCTCAGAAGAATTAATCGTATACGTAAAGCGATCAGTTTTCGCTTCGTCATACAAATAACGCATGCTGAAATCTGCATCTTTATCTGTTTTATAGTATAGCTTTACCGTCTTCACACTTTGATCGTCAGTAATTTGCGCACGCAGCGTAAGGTTTTCACTTTCGCTTATTTCATTAATTTCCGTACGATTGTAAAATTGCGGCTGCTCACTGTCTGCCTCTAGTCGAAGAGGAAGAGCTGGAACCTGCTCTGGCATGACATAACCCGGAGATGCTTGAATCGTACCTACCGCATATTCCAGCATTGTCGTTTGCCCTGCTTGATATTGATAATGGCTGCCTTTATTGACGACATTAGAAATCCCACCGTCATAATAAGCTACTGAAATATCTTGATGCGTATTCGTCGCAACTGCCATGCCACGTCTTGAACCGTTCGCCATCCCGTCGCTGTACAATTTAACGATGTTCTCATTTTCAACTAGAGATGTGCCAAACTCGTGGTTGAAATCATCAACGGTCAAGCTGCCGTTGTAGCTGTTAATTACCCAGAAGACCATCGTATCCATTGACTTAATGACGACATCCTCAACGACAGAAGGCCATGCTACATCGGCAATGCGTCCTGAATCTGTATAAATGTAAAACAGCTTATAATCCTTGAAGTTAATATCCTGATCCGTATTGTTATAGACTTCGATAAACTCGTAAGCATCGCCCGAGCTTATATTGTTGCTGTTCGGCAGCAGCTCCGTTACGAGCAATGCCGGAGCATCGATCGCTTCGCCATCAGCATCAATAATCGTCACTTCATACTCATTTGTGCGCACTAGCTGCTCATTGCTGTCAACAGCTTCTATGTAGTAAACAAGCTTGCTGTGCCCAGATAGAAGTTCGCTAGCAATGACAGCTTGAACTCCGATTGCTTCAGCCGTTGTGCCGCTTGTATTCGTCATCGGCAGCGCGGTAAATTGCGCTTCTTCATCAAACTTGTAATATACCATTCCGTTAACCTCTTGCTTGGCATTCAATACTTCTGCCTCAATATTCAAGCTGGCAGATGATAGTATTTGTGATGTCTGAGAAGCGTAATTAATGGAAAGCGGCTGTTCACCAGGTTGTTCAGTTTCTTCTGGCTGTTCTGGTTGCTCTGGCTGCTCTGGTTGTTCCGGTTGCTCTGGCTGTTCAGGCGTTTCAGGATTTTGCTCATCAAGCGAAATTAGCTGCTCTGGATCAATAACGCCAGGTGTTGCAGCGATTGTCCCCGGATTATCCATCATGACCATTTCTACAGAACCGACACTCGGCATGCGATAAAAAATCCCTTTATTTTTTACCGTTTGAGCATCATTTTCATAGCTGGCTTGCGAAACAATCAGCTTATTGCCCTGTTCATCAACGACGCTTGGATCAACGATTGCAAACGTACGTGGCTGACTATTGTGCATGCCGCCACTCGTCTTCACTTTAAATAAATTTTCGCCATCTACTAGCTCTGTCCCATAGTTGGCATTAAACATTTCTGTCGTTGTTTTAGAGATCAGCGCTTCTGTTGTAATCCAAAGCACAATGGCGCTCTGTGCCGGAATAATAACATCGCCGTATTGCTCTTCAGCGGACCAATGCGTGTCCGTTGTACCATGACGATAGCGAAGCTCATATTGATTCTTCATGCTAATATCTTGCTCACTCGTATTGTATAGCTCTACAAATTCATAAGCATCTGCACCTTCCAGGTTTTCCGAATCAGGTACAAGCTCGGTAATAATGAGTGCAGGCTTTTCTGCTGCTGCCTCTGCAAAGCTGTACGCCGCTGGCAGTATACTAGCAATCATTGCAACAATCAGCATCAATGCAATCATCTTCCGGTTCTGTAATGAAAACATAATAAATACTCCTCCTCAAACTTTTCATCTTGCTGTTGCGTTTTGCACCTTGAGTTATGAAAGACGAATTGGAGCCATCAAAAAGTAGATTACTTTTATGGTTAGCTTCAATCTCCCATGAGCATAGGAACAAATCGATTCAGAAACGCGAGTGTAAAAACGATTTGCTCCGTAGCGGCTCTCTTGCTTCAAAATACTTTCAGACAGCTCTTGTTCATAGTAAAGAGGAATTGTAATTGGAGTATTATTCATAAATTAATAAATTGTAAATCGAAGGACTTGTCTGAAAAGTTAGCATCTTGCATTAGTTGCTCTTCGCTAAACCGTGAGCGGAGGAGAAAATCGATTCTGGAAAACGACAGTGATACGCTCCCATCATAGTAGACAGTAGAAAAAAGAAAAAATACTACTACATGATGGGAGTTTCTAAATGTCTAAAAAAAGTCCCACTTCCTTAGAGGTG
>Ga0160467_100267_pt1 | contig 61954 bp, 56 predicted proteins | sample HID1972I_E11MG_FD_108221 | JGI IMG/M metagenome (GOLD analysis project Ga0160467, IMG submission 108221) | Enriched pill bug-associated microbial communities from UW Madison campus, WI, USA - HID1972I_E11 MG | ecosystem: Host-associated > Arthropoda: Insects > Digestive system > Unclassified ... | reverse complement strand
CGATATAAGAAGCCAAACGCTCCTCCAACGTCAAATTAGACAGCTTTTCTTTTTTCTCAACCTTTTTATTACGGAAAGCTGCAACAAAAGCTGCTAGTGTATCATCATTCGTATTATAAATAAGCTGTTCAGCAAGCTCTCTTTCTTCGGCAGGAATAGAAGCATAACGCTCCAGTTTTTCTGTATTCACGATCGCATAGTCAAGACCAGCCTTCGTTGCATGGTATAAGTACACTGAATTCAGCACTTCACGACCTGCATCTGGTAAGCCGAATGAAATATTACTTAAGCCGAGAATTGTTTTCGTACGAGGATATTTTTCCTTGATCATACGAATACCTTCTAATGTTTCCACGGCAGAACCGATATATTGCGGATCTCCAGAGCCAATAGGGAACATATTCGGGTCGAATATAATATCCTCTTCATTCATTCCATATTTATTGACAAGCAGATCATATGAACGATCAACAACCTCTAGCTTCGCTTGTCGTGATACAGCTTGTCCACGCTCATCAATTAAGATCATAACAACAGCGGCACCATACTGGTGAATAAGTGGAACGATCTTCTCGAACTTCACTTCTCCATCCTCTAGATTAATAGAGTTTATAACTGCCTTACCTTGAGAGTACTTTAGTCCAAGCTCAATAATATGATCATAGGTAGAGTCAATCATAATCGGAGCTTTAATCTTCTTCATCACTTGCGGCAAAAACTGTTGAACGGCATAAGCTTCATCAATTTCTGTATCCTGCAAATTAATATCGATAATATGCGCACCGTTTTTCACTTGCGAACGTGCGATTTCCGATGCTTCATCATATTTTTCTTCTTTAATTAAACGCTTAAATTTTCTTGAACCAGAAATATTCGTACGTTCACCGATCATAATTGGACGATTATCCGCTTCAATAAAAACGGGTTCAATTCCAGACACCGCATCTGCATGTTCGCCTAGCTTTGTACGTGGTTCATATTGCGCCATCGTCTCTGCCATGGCACGAATATGCTCAGGCGTTGTCCCACAGCATCCGCCTGCAATGTTCAGCCATCCATTTTCCGCAAAATCAGCAAGTTTTCTTGCCAATGATTCAGGACTTTCATGATACTGCCCGTTCTCATCTGGAAGACCTGCGTTAGGATAACAAGATACACTGCTTCGCGCGATATCGCTTAGCGTACGGATATGATCACGCATAAACTCTGGCCCCGTAGCACAGTTCAAGCCTACGGATATCGGGTTCAAATGCTCTAGTGATATATAAAACGCATCAATCGTCTGTCCTGCAAGCGTCGTTCCCATCGGTTCGATCGTGCCTGAGATCATAATTGGCAGCGTTATTCCTGTTGCTTCAAAAGCATTCCGCACACCAATACTGCCCGCCTTAACATTCAACGTATCTTGAGATGTTTCAAGTAAGATTACATCTACGCCGCCTTCAATTAACGCAACAGTTTGTTCAAAGTAGCTATCAACGAGCTCATCAAATGTTACACCGCCAGTGACTGACAACGTTTTAGTCGTTGGTCCAAGCGCTCCTGCTACGAATCTAGGCTTATCTGATGTACTGTACTTATCCGCTGCATCTCTAGCAAGCTTTGCAGCAGCCAAATTAATTTCTCTTGTCTTTTCTGGAATATCGTACTCAGCAAGTACAACGCTTGTTGCACCGAATGTATTCGTCTCAATAATATCAGCGCCCGCTTCAAGATATTGCTCATGGATGCGCTGAATAACATCTGGTCGTGTCAACACAAGCATCTCGTTACAGCCATCCAGTTCAGCTCCACCAAAATCATCTTCTGATAAATCTTCCTGCTGAATCATAGTACCCATAGCGCCATCTAATATAAGAATGCGCTTTTCTAGCTGTTCTTGCAGCTTACTAGTTACCAATATCATACACCCTTCCCAAAATCACTAATTCAAATTTTATCAGATATTCATGCAACTTAAAAGGATTATAATCGACAAGAATCGGATTTTGCATTATAATAGTATTACTATAACAATTTAATTCCGATTGGAAAAGGTGGAATAATAGATGGCAGAGATAAGAATTCGTAACACTAACGAACGTATCAAAGGCGAGCAAGCTGTTCGCGAGTTTCTTGCTCAATACGAAGTTATTTATGAGCACTGGGATACGAGTAAACTTCGTGAAGATTTGAAAGAAAAATTCATACTTACTGATGAAGAAAAACAAGAGATTCTTAATACATTCGATGCTGATATTCGCGATTTAGCGAGTCGCCGCGGCTATCTTACATGGGACGTTATTACATTATCTGAAGCTACTCCTAATCTTGAAGAGCTTCTTGCGAAATTCGAAAACGTTCATACACATACAGAGGACGAAGTTCGTGCCATTACAGCAGGTCAAGGTATCTTTATTATTAAAGGTAATGACGAGATCGGCTACTTTGATGTTGAGCTAGAAGCTGGCGACGTTATCTCCGTACCAGAACATACGCCTCATTTCTTCACATTGATGGAAAACAAAAAGATCGTTGCCGTTCGTCTATTTATCGAAACTGAAGGCTGGATTGCACATCCACACAACGATCCTTCTTTCGTAAAATAATGAATAGTGAAAAAGCGAATGTCACTGACCATTCGCTTTTTTTGTTGTTCTCTTATTATTTAGTGCTAGATGTTAACTTAATCGTTATTAACTCTGGTGGATTGAACACCCTTAAAGGAAAGGCAGAATTTCCAATCCCTCGATTTACAATCATATTCAATGCACCACTCTCAAAACTCCCGCTAGTATATTTAGGAAAAAAGCCTTGATTCGGGGCGAACAAACCACCAATGAAAGGGATTCGTATTTGCCCACCATGTGCATGTCCAGTTAGTACTAGATCTACAGGATAGTGCTTATACAACTCAAAATACTCTGGACGATGGGATAGCAATACTGTGTATAGATCATGATCTATACACTCGGTAACGTCTGAAAGCATGGCATTCATTACCTCTTCCCCACTGCCAAGTCCTGCATAGCGTTCATCCTTATACACCGTTGTAGGGTCTGATATGCCTAGTACATTTATTTCTTGCTCTTGATAAGTAATCGTAGTCTGTTCATTATTCAATAGAATAACACCTTCATCCTTAAGCGAGGCAATAAATGCACCGTTGTCTAAGTCATTAAGAAATGTTCGTTCATGATTACCGAACACGTAATAGACCTGCGCAATACGCATAAGCTCAGATACAAATTCAACTGTCTTTATGTCAACATTACGATCACGATTACCATCTTTAATTAAACCTTCTCTTAATTGGTTGTAATAAGTAAAATCTATCAAGTCGCCAGTAATAACAATAATATGCGGCTTTTCCTTCTCCACTTTGCTCACGATGTTTTCAGCAGTACGATCGCTGCGTATGGAATGAATATCACTAAGTTGCACAATTGTAAACCCATCGATCTGTTCAGCTATACGCTCACTACTTATAACATAAGTAGATGTCTTAATATTTAAATTCATCGCAAAATTAATTCCGAATAAAACAAAACACACTGCACCTACAATACCTATCCATTTGAGTGATCTAAAGTTATTTTTCTTAAGTTGTTTATTATTCTTCATCATATCTCCTTTTTTTGTCCTATATAAGATTAACGAGATAAGATGCTTTATTGTTTCATTCTTTCGGTTGTAGCAATTTATATTATGAACATACCGTAGTGAAGCATTACTTAATGGATAGCGCTTTTTCAGCTACCAGCCGTCTACTTGTTAACTGTAGTGTATCAAATCATAAATGTATCATTTTGATTTGAATTGCTAGCTATTCACTTATAATAAAAAAGCCTGGACGATAGGAGCTAATCTCCTCAAGTCCAGGCTTGCTTCATCTATGAATAAATCAGTCCTAAGCTTCAATAATAGCGAAAAGTTCTTGCAAGCTAGTAATCGTATGCGTTGGAATAATATCATCATTACGGTCTACGCCATGACGATTAATCCATACCGAAGCTATCCCTGCTGTATTAGCGCCTAATATATCCGTTGTCAGCTTATCTCCTACCATCACACAGTCATCAGCTTGCAACTCTAGCTTGTTTAATGCATGTTCAAAAATCGAAACATCAGGCTTTCCGCGTCCAAATTCACCAGAAATAATAATATGATCAAAAAACGGAGCAAGCTCAGGCACACCTGCAAGCTTTTCCCGCTGGAGGTCAGGAGAACCATTCGTCAACAACAGTAGCTTGTATTTATCTTTAAGTTGTTCGAGCACTGCAAATGTTTCTTCATATACTAACGGGCGTTTGCGACGCTCAGCTGGGAACATCTCGCCAAGCTCCTTACCAAGCTGTTCATCGTGAATACCAAACGCTGCCAATCCTTTCGTCCATGCTTCTGCACGATAGCTCGGTACGAATTGCTCCAGCTTGCGAAACTCCGGCTGTTCTCCCTCTGCAAAACGAGCCCAAAGTCCTTCGAATGGATTAATGCCAATCATCTTAGTAAATGGAAATGCTTCAAACGATTCGTAAATTGCTCTTGCTTCACGTCGTACAGCTTCTTCGAATGCTTCTGGATCGACACCTACTTTTTCAGCAGCATATTCGCATGTAGTACAGAATGCTTCCTTCACACTGCGGTCATCCCACAGCAACGTATCATCAAGATCAAATAATACAGCTTTTTTCACGTCAGTTTCTCCCCTTAAAACGAATGATTTAGCTCTCTGTCCAAGCAATATTGAATTTTTCAGCAAACTTCTTCAGCTCAACCGTCATTTCTTCAATTGGGAAACGGTTGAAAGTTTTATTAAAAGCCCAGCTGCTTCCATGATTCGGTACGATAATGATATAACCACCTTGTACCTTAATTTCTTTAATAGCTACAGCAAAGAGCTGCTTATCCCCCATCATACGGCGAGATTGAAGATAATCCTTGCCAATTGTAAGATACGGCTTACGAAAGAAAAACAGTGACGCGAGTGCTACATAGGCTATAATTGTAAACCAAAACATCCCTGTTATTTCAAACTTAGGATTCATTAAGCTAACAATAATGTACATTCCAATAAAAGCGATTAAAACAATTGGAAGCACATAGTTTCTTCCTTTGAACTTAGTCTCGTGCTTTTTCTCTTGATTAAGCACGAGATTGCCTACGCCAGCTTTCTTTCGCTGCTTATTAATTTGATCCATATTTTTCTTAACTTTTCTTTCCCATGAGCGTGACAAAAGAACTCCTCCTTCTATGTAGCAGTTTGTTAATGCAGCGTTTTTTTATCGGATGGTTCATCTTCATCGTCATACTTGATACTATCCAGCTGTTGTTTAAAGTTTGACTTAAACACAGTAAGATATTTCGCTCGCAGCTCTGCGCGCTCCGTTTGTTCCGCCGGTGTTAAGCCCACCGTTTTATTTTTTTTAGCTAACTCGTTGATACGAGCAATCAATTTATCCATATCCATTCAATCCACTCCTTCCTTCTTAGTTTTATTCATACAAGCTGCTATTGGCAGATTAACTGAATACCGACAAAAATGTACAACAAGCCTATTATAACAAAAAAGCCTATAAAGTAACATCACAATTGCGTGTACTTTATAGACCTCTAATCGTCTCTCAAAATTTATGTATTCGATTGTAAGTTGTCAAATTCATATATAGTTCCACATTAAGGAATGACTGGAATGATAAGCTGATCACCTGGCTTAATGGTATTGCTGTCCATTTGATTACGTTCCTTAATTAGAAACACAGCATATCCCTGATCTTCTATAGCGTCATATTGACGCCCAGCAATGCTCCACAATGAATCACCTGCACTTACTGTAACAAGCGTCTCCCCTTCCAACGGAGTCTCTGATACAGGAGTTGCGGCAGTCGTACGAATAAGAAAAAAGCTGCTTACAATTAATGCAATAGCAATCGTTGTAAAGATCATTTTATAAAAATGCGGCTGTACTTTACGAACAGATTGCTTTTTACTATTCACTGATTTATTAGAAGTATTCGAAACTCTTTCATAACGATTATAGGCGTATGGATTATATGTTGACATCTTTATCATCCCCCAAACATTTGTTCTGTTTTTATAATATACGAACATATGTTTCTTGTCAATCATTTCTAGCAAAAAATAAGAACATACATTCTTAAGAACTTATGTTTGTACGAACTCGAGTTCTGTGTTATAATTTCCCTAATAATAAATGGAGTTGATCTCATGAATAAGTTATCTAAGCGCCAGTTAGAAATATTAGATTTTATTAAGCAAGAAGTAAAAGATAAGGGCTATCCCCCTTCTGTTCGCGAGATCGCAGAAGCAGTCGGCTTATTATCAAGCTCAACGGTTCATGGGCATTTGGATCGTCTTGAAAAGAAAGGGTTTATTCGCAGAGACCCAACGAAGCCTCGTGCAATTGAAATTCTTAATCAGGACGATGAATACAATGACATTATCGATAATGTTATTCCGTTTCCTGTTAAGCAGATTCCTATTATCGGTAAAGTTACTGCGGGTATACCAATAACAGCCACAGAAAATATCGAGGACTACTTTCCACTATCCACACATTTTATAGGAGAGCATAATGTTTTCGTCCTTAACGTTGTTGGTGATAGTATGATTGAAGCTGGCATACATAATGGTGATATGGTCATTGTCCGTCAACAGCAAACTGCTACTAACGGTGACATCGTCGTAGCGATGACTGAAGATGATGAAGCAACCGTTAAAACTTTTTATCGTGAAAAGGATCATATCCGTTTACAGCCTGAAAACTCATCCATGGAGCCTATCATATTAAATAATGTTACTATTCTTGGAAAAGTCATCGGACTGTTCCGTGATATGCATTAACAGAATTACAAGCAAGCGCTGACCATTATGCTGTGGTATCCCTGCATATATGGTCTTTCTTTTTTGCTCTTTACTTTACAAGGAGGAATACAGTGAAGAAGAACTTTCTGTATGCTTTAATAGGATGTTTAATTCTACTAGCTGGCTGTAGTACAACATCTATCAACAATATAATTATTGAGTCTAGTGAATATCCATCTACAATAGAAGCTGATAATAGTGACTCTAACAAAGTTATTTCAGAAGTACCCGAAAGTGACCTACCTTCAACCGAAGCCTCACATTCGAAAGAGAAGTCGGATTCAACAGCAGTGCAAACTGAACCAGATGAATATGATTACGTTCTGATTTTCCCAAGTGATAGTTACCCTGAAACAGCACTCCATATTTATAACGCTGTTGAAAATGGACATTCTGATGTATGTACGATCGATCGTGAAGGCGCAGAAGACAATAGGAAAGAATCGCTAAAGGGCATTGAAACAAAGGCCGGCTACGACCGAGATGAATGGCCAATGGCGATGTGTGCTGAAGGTGGACTGGGAGCAAGCGTAGCTTATATCGATGCAAGCGATAATCGCGGCGCTGGAAGCTGGGTAGGTCATCAACTGTCGGCTTATGAAAACGGTGAACGCGTCTTGTTTATAGTAGAAAAACCTAAGCTATTATTCGGAGAAGGGTCTGAACAGTCACCTACTACGACAGATGAGCTTAATGTGGACGGGGATATTGTATATAACAACTGTACAGAAGCACGTGAAGCGGGAGTTACACCATTGTTTGAGGGTGAGGCTGGCTACAGCAAAAAACTAGATCGAGACGGCGATGGCATTGCGTGTGAAGCATAGGCTTGCATCTGTTATTAGATGTAAAGCAGATGTTCAGCCTAATATAAGGAGTTTCACAATAAGTAATTGAATAAGGACCGTAAGGAAAAATGTTCGCATTTTTCCTTACGGTCTTTTTAGATATTGTGCTTTTCATAGGCCTTTGCCGGGAGCAATATAGTTATTACTCCATAGACTATAGTGTAAAATCTATAATGGAGGTTGAGTATGGAGAATAACAGTTACCAAAGTATATCCTTAACTTGTATGAATAAATATGTCGGGATCCAGACGAATGATGGAATGCTACACGATGGATTTATTGCACATGTGGACGATGAATATGTTACCCTCGCTATTCCGTCAAGTGAAATGATAAACGGCATGCCAGTTCAGCAGCAAACGTTCCGTCAATTTGGCTATCATCCCGGTTTTTATCCTAGAAGAAGATTTTTTCAACGTCGTCTTCCACTAGCAGCAATTACAGGTTTATTTTTACTTCCATTCTTCATCTGATAAGTGCAGGAGTAGATACTAATCTATTGTATCTACTCCTTTTGCATGTTAATTGCCTTGCATGCATACCCCTATAGCCCCTTCTATCATCTCTTAATACAGCAAACTGCTTACAATATTTTAAGAACACAACATAATTATTAAACTTCATATATAGTCCTTACGTTTGTCTATATCAGAATAACAACAGTATTCATATAATATAATATCTTGATAGAAGGAGGCACATAGAATGAACAACAGACTATTAGTAGTTAGGGTGAGACCAGGACAAAGGGTCCTTATTATAGGTGAAAGAGAGCGTCGCCATCATCATCGTTGTCATTGTCGTCGTTGCGGTGGATTTTTCTTTTGATCTCCCCTACGTATCTTGGTAGCTAAGTAGCGGCTCTAACACAATGGAGTATTACGAATGATAGAGTTGTAAACGGTAATTACTGTATCAATATCGGAGAGATCCAAAACTGGGCATGAATTCTGTAACAACAGGACTCATGCCTATTAGCTTTGTTTTAATCCAATTGAATCGACCTGCTGAACAAACTTCAGCAGGTTAATTCGATTTATAGCTTAGCTTCTGTTGCCCATAAGCGGAATTTTTTGTGCACAACACTGTATTCGATGTCTGTCAATCGATAATCACCATCAACTAATGAAAAGTTAATTTTGTGTTTGAGAATTAGTTCGAGCTCATCTTTATTTAGTTCAATTTCTATTTCATCCAAGTCTGATGATACCAAGAGCACCTTAACCATCGTTATAGCTCCTTTCAGAATCAATTCAATATATCTGTTAATAGTATCTCGAATCTACTGCATATAGCTTTATATTCTAATCACATACTAACCGTATGGACCAACTTCATACGCATTTAACTCATTTTATATTGGGATTCTCTTCGAATCATCTATCATGTATGAAAATTCATTAAGTCTAGTAAGAAGATAAAGCATAACCTTTCCAGTTCCAATCCTACAAAAAAAGCCCTCAATGCCGATAGCATTGAGGGCTTACGTATTAATAATGCGTTAAATATTGATCAAGTTCCCATTGGTGAACTTGTGTCCGGTACATATCCCACTCAATTTCCTTCAACTCATAGAAATGAGCAAGTGCGTGATCACCTAGTGCATCACAGATCACATCGGAACGAAGCAGCTCGTTCAGTGCTTCACGAAGATCTGCTGGAAGACTGTAAATGTTATCATCCAGACGCTCTTCTTCTGTCATAATATAAATATTACGATCAACTGGAGCAACGAGCTCCAGTTTGTTGCGAATACCGTCAAGTCCAGCTTTTAATATAACAGCTAGTGCCAAATAAGGATTCGCAGCCGGGTCAGGATTACGCAGTTCTACTCGTGTAGAAATACCGCGTGAAGCCGGTATCCTAATCATCGGTGAACGGTTGCTCGCAGACCAAGCAACATAGCAAGGTGCCTCATAGCCAGGAACAAGACGCTTGTAAGAGTTAACGACTGGATTCGTTATTGCAGCCATTGCACGCGCATGCTCCATCACACCCGCCATAAAATAACGTGCTGTTTCACTAAGCCCTAGAGGATCCGTCTCGTCATAAAACGCATTCTCATTACCTTTAAACAAAGATACGTGGCAGTGCATACCAGAACCATTAGATCCATAGATCGGCTTTGGCATAAAGGTTGCATGCAACCCATGCACACGAGCAACGGTCTTTACAACAAGCTTGAACGTTTGAATCTGGTCTGCAGCTCGAATTGCATCTGCATATTTAAAGTCGATCTCATGCTGTCCTGGAGCAACCTCATGATGTGACGCTTCGATCTCAAAGCCCATTTCCTCTAACGTCAAAACAATATCTCTACGGCAGTTTTCCCCTAAGTCCATTGGAGCAAGATCGAAATAACCGCCGTGGTCATTCAACTCAGTCGTAGGGTTGCCTTTTTCATCTGTTTTAAATAGGAAGAATTCAGGCTCAGGGCCGACATTCATGCTAGTAAAGCCCATCTCCTCTGCTTCCTTCAGCACACGTTTTAATATACCGCGCGGATCCCCGGCAAAAGGAGTACCATCAGGCATATACACGTCACATATAAGACGAGCAATACGATCTTCTGTAACCCATGGAAAGACTACCCAAGTATCCAGATCAGGGACAAGATACATATCCGATTCCTCTATGCGTACATACCCTTCAATCGAGGAACCATCGAACATCATCTTATTGTCTAGTGCTTTGTCTAATTGACTCACTGGGATTTCCACATTTTTTACAGAGCCCAATAAATCAGTGAACTGCAGACGTATAAATCGTACATTTTGTTCAGCGGTGATTCGTTTAATGTCCTCTCTTGTGTAACCCATCCAATCATCTCCTTATAACACTAGCTATATTAACGTTTATGCAAAAATCGAGAAAGCTGTCCTTGAATAATAGATGTTTGACCAGGCCGCTTTTCTATCAACTGCTGCTTTAACATACGGTGAAGCTGAGTATCTGATAGCTCTCTTCGCTTTACTTCAGATTGCTCACTTACTTTCGTCGCTTCCTCGGACTCTTTAGAAACCGGATTCATTACTTGCTTAATTCCAGCAATGTTTACGCCCTTTTCGATTAATGATTTTATCTCAAGAAGTCGCTCCACATCATTGAAGGAAAATAGACGTTGATTACCGCCAGTTCTTGCAGGAACAATCAGCTCATGCTGCTCATAATAACGAATTTGTCTTGCTGTTAGGTCGGTAAGTTTCATCACGATACCAATTGGAAACAAGGCCATATTTCTACGAATTTCGTCAGCCATATCGCACCATCCTTCCCGTTGATTATTGACTTCATTGTACCGACGCGTCACATATATGTCAAGTCGTGTAAGGTTTAATTACAACCAATCCGTTTTTTAACATTTTTTCTAAAGATAAGAGGATTCCGTATTTAACATGTGCATACGTTAGCCCCCCTTGCATATAAGCAATATAAGGCTCGCGAATCGGTGCATCCGCTGACAGCTCCAAGCTTCCCCCTTGAATAAAGGTGCCTGCCGCCATAATAACTGCATGCTCATACCCAGGCATGTCCCACGGCTCAGGTGTTACATGCGCATCAACAGCAGCTGCCTGTTGAATACCTTGAACGAAGCTAATCAGATGATCTGCTTGTCCAAATCTAACCGCTTGTATCAGGTCTGTACGTTTTTCATTCCACTTGGGCTTCGTCTCAAAACCAAGCTTCTCAAACAAAGCAGCTGCAAGTACACTTCCTTTCACTGCCTGCGAGACAATATGCGGAGCAAGGAATAAGCCTTGATACATGGAACGCATCGTACCTAACATCGCCCCAACTTCCAATCCGATGCCAGGAGCAGTCAATCGGTATGCAGCCGCCTCGACGTATGATGCTTTACCGGCAATATATCCACCGGTTTCCGCCAAACCGCCACCTGGGTTTTTAATAAGTGACCCAGCCATTAGATCAACACCAACCTGTGTAGGTTCTAGCAATTCGGTAAATTCTCCATAGCAGTTGTCCACAAAAATAATGGCATCCTGCGACAACGCTCTTACTTTATCAACCATTTGCTTGATTTGATCGATTGTGAACGATGCTCGCCAATCATATCCTCGTGAACGTTGTATGCCGATTACCTTCGTGTTAGGTTTTATCGCTTTTGCAACACCTTCCCAATCGACTTGTCCATCGTCAAGCAGATCGACACAGCTGAAGGATATTCCCCAATCCGCCAATGATCCTGAATTATCCTTTTCTTTACCGATAACCTTGTGCAATGTGTCATATGGCTTGCCTGTAATATATAGCAGCTCGTCTCCTGGACGCAGTACGCCGAACAGTGCGGTGCTTATCGTATGAGTTCCCGACGCAAAATGAGGACGGACAAATGCTTGCTCCGCCCCAAACACATCAGCATATACGAGATCCAACACTTCTCGTCCGCGGTCATTATAACCATAACCCGTTGAACCTGAAAAATGATAATCGCTTACTCTATGCTTCTGAAACGCTTGAATAACCTTCCATTGATTGCGTTCGCCGATACGCTCAACCTCATGAAACGCTTCACAAATTTCTTTTTCTGTATCCTGTACTAGCTGCTCTAGCTGCAACCAGCTCTCGTTATTATCATGATGTACCATGTTACTATTCTCCTCAATCATAAATTAGGCATCTCTACCTCACAATAGAGATGCCTGCAACGTTATTTAATATCTTCAGAGCGAATGCTCATCAATTCACTTTTGCTCGGTGTACTGCGTGGATAATGATTCATTAACCGAACCGCATGCTGTCGAACGGCCTTCTCAAGCAAATTACGTACATATCGGGCATTGCTGAACGAAAACTGCTCTGTCAACTTTGCTTGCAGAATTAGCTGTCTTAGCTTGAACGCAGCGTGCTGAGAGAGCACATAATCTCTTTCCTTCATCATAAGCTCTCCAATTTCCATTAATTGATCGGTGGAATAGTCTGGAAAGTCAATGATAAGAGGAAATCTTGATGGTAGGCCAGGGTTTGTAAGCAAAAACTGCTCGATTTCGTATGGATAGCCAGCAAGGATTAATATAAATTGATTCTTTGAATCCTCCATATGCTTAACGAGTGTATCGATCGCTTCCTTGCCAAAATCCTTTTCTCCGCCTCTAGCTAAGCTGTAGGCTTCATCAATGAACAACACTCCGCCCATAGCCTTTTTTACTAAATCTCGTGTTTTTTGAGCAGTATGACCGATATATTCTCCAACGAGATCAGCCCGCTCCACTTCGATGAGATGCCCTTTTGTCAGCACCCCCATCTTCTGAAACAGCTTAGCAACAATTCTAGCGATCGTTGTCTTCCCTGTTCCTGGGTTACCTTTGAAGATCATATGATACACTTGGCTTGATTGGCTTAATCCGAGCTCCTGCCGCATGCGGCTGACATGCAATAAGGCGTAAATTTCGTATACTATTTCTTTAACCTGCTCCATGCCGACCATCATATTCAATTGCTCTTCAAACTCCGCAAACAAATGATGCGTATTCGCCTTTTCTTCTTGTACGACCCGCTCTTCCATTGTAGGTGGATCGACTATAATCGGCGCAGGCTCAGGATTACGTAATACGACGTTAATTTGCCTGGACGGCCGAGTATGTAAATAGGAATCACTAGCTATCACTTTACTGCTCATAGTATGCATCACCTTTCCTTTTAAAGCTGAGCAAAGAAATCGTAGTAAAAGTGTATTCTAGCTAGTACCAACATATTAAAAGATTCCGTTACTATAATGCAAAACGCTGAAAAGATCCCATGATCACATTGTAATCCCAAGAGAAATGAGGAGCTTATTAAGCTGCCACTTTGTATAAGCTAGCATTTCTCTCGTGTAATGATAGCTTTCATTCAATACCTCTGTATCGAATCCTGCAGTCTGAACATACTTAAAATCAACATATCGTGCAATGTCCTCAGCACGCTTAGTATGATAGTGATGTGTAATAATCATAACTGAATTGAGACCATTCTTATCGGCTACTCTTTTGCTATACATTAGGTTCTCATACGTATCTCTTGAATGACCCTCTAGTAGCAACCTGTCGTCTGGAATACCTGCATTAAGCAAATAAGCTTTCATGCCTTCTGCTTCCGTTAAACCTCTTCGATTCTCAGGCTTTCCGCCGCTTAATATTAAGTAGTTTACATAGCCCTCTTCATACAGTTTAATGGCATAGTTAAGTCTTTCTTTCAATGCTGGACTCGGCTGATCATTCCACAATGCCGCACCTAATATAATACCAGCATCCGCTTTAATCAAAGGTTTCTGATCATTGAATACAATCATATAGTAGGCAAACAAACACCAACTAAGCACAATACAAGTTCCAATTATGAATAACCGCATGATACGAGCAAACGGCCCGCGTTTGCTCGTATTTTTTCTTCGTTTCTTTTTAGAGGATTGGTATTGTTTTGCTGACGGCTTACTACTTGCTGCATTGTTACTTACCGCAGCTTTACCATCGCTTTTCATGATTCGCTCAGCTCCCAAGCTTTATCATATAAGCGCTTATGCTTCATGCTTAGTGTAAAAAACCTGAATTTCCCGTTTCGAATCATCGTCATAACTCTTGATGCTGTTTTTTGCGCAAGCAAAACATCCTTATAGCTTATTTCTCCCGCTTGATACGCTTCTTCAAGCTCATCCTCATCCATTAAAAACACTTCTCCACTTGGCAGTACGACGACATCCAGATACAAGTCGTCAAACCATGGTACCTTTTGCTCAGTTAACCCTTGGTTTTTACAAACATCAATGTACCACTGAACGACTTTACCATTCTGATCAAACATCGTTGTAACGACATAATGCTCTCCCTTTGGAAAATGCTGCATCCATACATATCCTTCATCAGCAAGACAAAGCTCCTTACCCCCATACACTTTATATAACGGATCTCTAAGCTCGTGGATACGATAAAAGGTAAGAATGCCGTGGAATTCTTTCTGATCAATCGACATACAGGAGTAACTTTTTTTTATAATTCTTCTCCAATTTGCGCGATCTGAAAATTTTCTTTTCATAGTTTGCTTACCTTTCTTCTTGTTCAATAAACACCATGTTTAAAGCTTACCATAGTCGGAAGCAATATCCAAGATTTACGACAAGTAGAGCGCCAGAAATCATTCTGGCGCTCACCTGTTGATTGTTATTTTATTACAACATTTAGACTAATATGCTTGCTCTTTATTGATGATTTGCTGCATTACCTTCCGAGTTAAGCAATCCTTCGATAATACCACCAATATCATTTTCAGAGCCGTGACCGCTAGCAGGCGTCTCAATTGGCGGAACTTCCGTACCTGGTGTCTCTTCAGGCACGTTTGTTTCGACAGGAGGAGATGTTTGCTCCGTTTCCTGGTCTATTGGTGGAGTAGGAGTTGGCTCAGTGGTTGGATACGGATTTCCTTCCTCCCACTCGTTTTCTGAGTCATCGTCACCATCCATAGGAACTTCAGGAATGCTGAATTCACCTTCTGGAACATCGATCGATACGGTGTTCGATGGTTCGCTCGATATTCCGTTTTCTAGATCATGCGCTACTACGTAATATTGATAATTGTAGCCAGGGAACACACTCATATCTTCCGTTACGAGCGTACCTTCCGTCTCATTAAAATGCGTGAAGTTGCCACTGTTTTGCTCCATTCGGAACACTTCAAACGTAACGTCTCCCTCATATTCGATACTCCAATTCAATGTTACTTTTCCGATTTCCTCATCATACGTATAAGATAGAGGACCCATGACAAGCTCAGGCTTCACTTCGACTTCCTCTTCAACCGGAGTAAAGTTTTGCTTAGGAATCGAAGCAAGAGCTGGTTTCATAATTTTAGCGAATAATGTTGCTGCCTGTGAGCTACCCTTCTTCAACAGATGATCTTTATCCGTATTGTCATAGCCCATCCAAACGGCTGCAGTCCATTCAGCTGTATAACCAACAAACCAGGCATCGCGGTTCTCACTACCTTTATAGTTAGGAATACCATGCTGGGTTGTTCCGGTTTTACCTGCAACTGGACGGTCGATTTGTGCTCTCTTAGCTGTTCCAGATTCAACTACAGCTTGAAGCATTTGAGTTAAGTAAGCTGCCGTTGATTCCTTCATAAGACGTTCTGCTTTAGGCGCTTTATACTCATACTTACCTTCAATGCTGCGAATCGTATGTGGATCAACACTTAGTCCATCATTAGCAATGACACTATAAGCAGTTGCCATTTCTAGTGGTGAAAAGCCTCTTTCCAGACCACCTAGTGCACTAGACAAATTGTATTCAGTGTCACTTAGTCCAACACCTAACTTCGTTGCAAACTCATCCGCCTTTTTGAAGCCTACTTCATTCAACAGCCAAACCGCTGCAAGATTTCGTGAATCCTGCAAAGCCTGCTTCATTGAAACTGCCGTTGCTCCCCATTTATCCTGAGGGCAATAATTACCAAAGCATGTTTTATCGATATTTAGCGTGCTAGAAGGCGTGTAATCTCCACTTTCAAGCGCAGGTCCATAAGAAATTAATGGCTTATAAGACGAACCAGGCTGTCTTTTTTTCGTTACGCGGTTCCAGCCCTTTTTAACATAATCGCGTCCGCCTGACATCGCTTTAATCTCACCAGTGTTATGATCAATTATAATCATTGAGCCCTGCGCAAGCTGCTCATCTACACTCTCTTCAAAGTTTTCAGCATTAGCGAATTCTGCATCCATTACATCTTGAGCAGTTGTATTAATCGTAGTGTAAATCTCAAAGCCACCGACACGAAGCTCTTCCTCAGAAAGTCCAGTTTTCTCAATAGCTTCCTCAACTACATAATCAATAAATGCTGTATATTTCGAGTTGGAATACTTATCGGCATGATCAGGCTGCACATACTCGACTGTCTTCGCTTCATTCATTTGCTGCTCTGTAATATAGTCCTGATCATACATTAGCTGCAATACAACAGCGCGGCGCTCAAAGGAAGCTTCTGGATTGCTGATCGGATTGTATCGATTCGGAGCTTTTGGCATAGCTGCCAGTGTAGCTGCTTGCCACAACTCCAGATCCTCAAGCTCAGTATCAAAATAGTACTCTGCAGCTGCCTTAATACCATGAACTCCTTTACCGTAATAGATACGGTTCAGATACATCGTTAGTATTTGTTCCTTCGACATTTGATTCTCAAGCGCTACAGCAATGGACGCTTCTGTAGCTTTACGGAATATCGTTTTGTCTGCACTTAAAAATACGTTTTTCGCGAGCTGCTGGGTAATCGTACTTCCACCTTCAACCGCGCTGCGAGCAATAATATCTTTTACAACAGCACGTCCAATCGATATAAAATCAAGTCCTGAATGCTCGTAAAATCTTCGATCCTCTGTTGCTACGAATGCATCTAGTACAGTTTGTGGAATTTCAGAAAACTCCGCGATTTCACGATTATCATTAACGTCTATCAGTCGTGCAATCTCATTACCTTCGGAATCATAGATAATCGATGCCTCTCCAAAATTAAGCTTATCTCCATGGTCCTCCAAGATACGCTCACCATTGATAATAATAGCGGAATATCCTAGAATTGCAGCGACAATGCCAAACACAATCGCGAAAAAAATGCTATAAAACCATATCTTACCTCTATTTTTCTTTTTCTTTCCGGGCTTTTGCTTACTTTTTCTAGGCTGCTGCCCACGGTCTTGAGCTTTACCGTTAGCACTGCCTTCTCGATATTCACTCATTGTGACCCCTCCTAATCCTTTCGATCTCTCTACCTTGATGTCATTCTTTACTGCCTCTAAGCAAAGCAACCACGCAACAACAATCCAGCAACATAGCATCGAACGACAAAAGCAACCGAGCCTAAGCAAGGTTGCTCCTGCGTGTCGCTATAAACTTAGACGAAACGTAAAGAAAAAAGTTTCAGCTAAAATAATTAGCCTCTTAATTATAAGCTTTGCTCCTGCTGCATAAGCGTAACGTTGCGTTGAGGTACAAACGTTGAGATCGCATGTTTATAGACCATTTGTTGACGACCTTCAACTTCAATAATAATCGTAAAATTGTCAAACGCCTTAATTAGGCCTCGAATTTGAAATCCGTTAATTAGGAAAACGGTAACTTGAATTTGATCCTTACGCAATTGATTCAAAAATGTATCTTGAATATTGATAGATTTGTTCATTTGAACGTTACCCCCGTCTACTTAAGAAATTGATTAGTACTATATTCAAGATGACCTTGAAACTTTCCTGCTATTATAGCATGAATTGATTGTAAAATCTCCTCAAAATTTTTATCCATATCCACGGAGTGAAGATCCTGCATATGTCGGAACCAGGATAACTGACGTTTAGCAAAGCGTCTAGTGTCACGTTTAAGCAGCTCTACTGCTCGCTCATAGCTAGTTTCACCTTGCAAATAAGCGATCATTTCTTTGTAGCCAAGCGCCTGTCTAGGTACAGCATGCAGCGGTAACGTGCTATTAAGGAGTGCTCGCACCTCATCTACCAAGCCTTCATCTAGCATCTGATCAATGCGTTGTTCGATACGTTCGTACAGCTCGGAACGATCTCTAGTTAAGCCTAGAATAACAAGATTATACGGGCTCTCCTTGTGCTGACCTCTTTCTTGCCCGTTTTGATGCTCGCTATATGGTTTTCCTGTTATATGATAAACCTCCAGCGCACGAATGACACGTCTCATATCATTCGGATGAAGACGATTCGCTGCTTCTGCATCAACTGCCTCCAGCTTTTGATGAAGCGCTTCTTTACCATACTGCTCAGCGTATACCTCCATCTCTGTACGGAACTGCTCGTTTGATCCGTGATCAGCGAAGCGGAACTCATAGCACAAAGATTCTATATATAACCCTGTGCCACCTACGACGAAGGGAAGCTTTCCTCGTGAATGAATATCCTCGATGAGCGCTTTTGCCTTCGCTTGAAAATCAGCAGCGGAAAAAGCCTCCTCAGGATTACAAATATCTATTAAATGATGAACGATTCCTTCTCGCTCACTCTCTTTTATTTTTGCAGTTCCAATGTCCATGCCACGATACACCTGCATCGAATCTCCGGAAATAATTTCGGCATTGTATCTTTTTGCTAACTCAATGCTTAATGCTGTTTTCCCAACAGCTGTAGGACCAACAAGCACAAGAAGTGGTATTTTATGATTGCTCGTTTCCTGCTGCTCCAGCTGTTTTGACATTTCAAGTTGGTTTAGCTGAGCTTGCTGTTCCAATTCACCTTGACGCACTGTACTAATTATACTCACTTCCTTCATCGAATACATCCTACGTAAGTTTCATAACCACTTATTACGAAACCTCTATTTTACCATAAGCAACCCGTTGACCGCGTTGCAGCTGACATCTTTCAAAACCTAAGCGTTCAAATTCATCGCTCATGCTGTGCTCTTTTAAGAGCACACATTTTCGAGCAACGCGCTTCGCCTGCTCAATCGTCGCTTGCGTAAGCGCGTGCTTATTCGCCATATCCCGTATCGAGCCTATCGCACTTGATTCATGCAGCGGCTGGCGAAACATCGGATCGAAGTAGACGATATCTACGCTGCGATCTGCAAGTGTGGATAGAAACTGCTCATGATCAGCTAATGTTAACTCAATTCGTCGCATCGCTTGCTCTATAACTGCTGGCTCGACTTTATAATGCGCAAGCCCCTCTCGAACTACGATGTACAGCAGCTGCTCACTTTCCAGTGCAATGACCTTGCCCGAATCGCCCGCGGCAAGTGAAAACAGCAAACTGTCACTACATAGGCCCGCCGTGCAGTCGAGCACAACATCGCCCTGCTCACACCCGCTGTATTTAATTAAGCTTTCCTCTGTTCCTTGCAGCATCGCTTTAAGCTTGGGCAATGCCATACTTGGATGATAGATAAACGGCTTTTCCAGCTTATCATGCTCATACAATCGCAACTCATTCTCTGTAGCGACTAGCATGAAAGGAGTACCGATGCGCTCCATCAGCTTACGCACGCTCATCTGTCTGCGCGGCACAAGTGTAGCATTAAGTTCTGTAGCCAGGCTTTCCGCATAAGCAAGCAATTGTTCATGCGGTGCTTGCGAAGTAGTAACGATCAAGACATCACCCGCTTAAACATTTTCTCCAGCTGATACGTTGATAGATGGACAATGATCGGTCGTCCATGCGGACATGTATACGGCTGCTCACAAGCTGAAAGCCGCTTAAGCAGCGTTTCACCTTCCTCACGAGACATGCGATCATTGGCTTTAATAGATGCTTTACAGGAACACATAATCGCCGCTTCTTCACGAAGCTTGGATAGATCGATTTGTTTTCTTTCCTGTAGCACATAATCGACCATTTCTTCTACGACCCCTGCCTCTTGTCCTTTAGGCAGCCACTCTGGGTATGCCCTAACAAGATAGGTTTGCTGGCCAAAAGGCTCCATATATACGCCTGCTTGCTCGAGATAAGGAAGCAAATCCTTCAAGCTTTCTGCATCTCCAGGTGTGAACTCCATCGTCAGCGGCACAAGCAGCTGCTGGCTTGCAGCTTGAGGCTGCCCGAATTTGACAAAATAATACTCGTAATTAATCCGTTCATGAGCTGCATGCTGATCAATAAGATATAGGCCATCCTCAGATTGCGCAATAATATACGTTCCATGATGCTGGCCGATCCAGTGTAGCTCTGGAAAAGTAGGCTTTTGCTGCTTCGGTTCACTCCACGCTGCTGTCGAACTATCAGAGACGAGCTCTGGCTTAACTTCCGATGAATTAGAAGGTGCAGCTAAAGCTGACGTATTAACTTCTGTTTCCTCCATATTCACAGACGTACTATCCCATGCAGAGGAATGCTGAAGCATACTTGCATTCTCTTGTTCAGCAGCGATTTGATCGGTAGAGGAGGCATTTGTATTGAACTCATACACTGCCTTAGTCGCAGGCTTTACTCCATCAGAATAGTCATTAAGGCCAGCAGGCTTGCGATACAGCCGCTCTGCAGCATCCTTTGGAATGCTGACCGACTCTCTACTTAACGCCCCATAATCCGTAGATCTTACATCCGGCGCGGCAAAGCTAGCCTGACGTGTTGCTTCCCTCTCCCCTGTTCTATCAGAGAGGGGGGAGGCGATAGAGGAAGGTCTCTGTCCGTTATTGTAAGAGATTCCACCATCGGCCATATGGAATGAGATTGCTTCTTGTACAAATGCAGCCCCTTTTCGTTCAGCAGGCTTAATTGAATCAATGCCAGGCGTATAACGCAAGTTTCCTAGCTTTTCTCGCACAATCGTTTCAATTAATGATTTTAGCTCCTGCTCTTTACTAAAACGAACCTCCAGCTTTGAAGGGTGTACATTGACATCAAGTAGCGCAGGATGCATTTGAATCTCGATTATCGCAAGTGGAGCACGATTAATTGGAAGCAACGTATGATAGCCTTCCAACAAGGCGTGATTGCAGGCAATGCTTTTAATATAGCGTCCATTAACAATGACGGTAATGCCATTGCGGTTCGCTCTCGTAAGCTCTGGCTTGGAGATATAGCCAAGCAGCTCGTAATCTGGATCAGAACCGTCGATTGCTAGCATCTGCTTCGCCGCACTTGTACCGTAGATTGCTGCTATGACCTGCAAGCGATCACCCGTCCCAAGCGTACGCAGCAGCACATTACCATTATGCTTTAATGTAATCGCAATACCGGGATGCGCAAGTGCAATTCGATTCATATAATCCGAGATATGACCAAGCTCGGTCTGCACTGTTTTCATATATTTCAACCGCGCTGGCGTATTAAAAAACAAGTCTCGTACTGTAAGGCTCGTTCCTTTAGGCGCATTATACGGCTCATTCGCAGTTAACTTACCACCTTCAACTACGATGCGATGAGCTAGGCCTGATGATTCAACAGAGGAGATACATTCAACCTTAGCAACGGCTGCAATACTCGGCAGTGCTTCACCTCGGAAGCCCAGACTTGCAATTCGAAACAGATCACTGCTCGTAGAAATTTTGCTTGTTGCATGTCGCTCGAATGCGGTCAGCATATCCTCCTGCTCAATTCCATCTCCATTATCGACAACTCGGATAAAGGTTAATCCACCTTCTTCGATCGATACGTCAATCGTTGAACTAGATGCGTCGATCGCATTTTCCACTAGCTCTTTAATAACTGACGAAGGACGCTCAACCACTTCCCCTGCAGCGATTTGGTTCGATAATTGCTCATCCAGCAGCTTGATTCTTGCCATCGTTACTCCCCTCCTTACTTTTTCCTAACTAGCAGCTTGTCCACATTAACGAAGCTTTTGCTTCAGATCATTAAGTAAGCTCATCGCCTGCATAGGCGTCATATTGAATAGATCAGCAGTTTTTAATTGCTTCAGTACTTGCTCTTCATGCTGTGGCAGCTTTGCTTTGGCAGCAGGCGCGGCTGGAGTCTCTCCGAATATTGACAGCTGAACAACTTCTTCTTGCTGTGCCTCCTCGTTTACAGACGCTTGATGCTGCTCCTCTAGCAGCTGCTCGCTTTCAGTCTCCTTCACAAGCACAGCAGTTGATCCTTGGAGTGCCTCATAAGCTGCTTGCACGACATCAGGCTTTAGAGCGCCGCTAGTGACAACGCTGCTTCCTTCACCAAGATCAAATGGCAGATCAAACTGCTCCTCATCTCGTACTTCCTTAAAAGATTGCCTATCAATAATAGTAGAAGCTGATGCTTTTCCTTCCTGTACCGCAGCAGACAATGTCGTTTGTCCACTCAGCTCACTATCTAGCAAATGATAGGCACGCTTTATAATATCATCCGGCAGCCCTGCCAGCTGTGCACAATAAATGCCATAGCTCGTATCCGCAGCACCAGGAATAAGCTTACGCAAAAATGTAACCTGATCTCCGCTTTCCTCAACCGCCATTCTCGCATTCGTAAGCGAGGTCAACGATTCTGACAAATGAGCCAGCTCATGGAAATGCGTTGAGACAAGTGCCTTGCAGCCGATTGTACCATGTACATACTCAATAACGGCTTGTGCAATCGCCATACCTTCGGCTGTTGAAGTTCCTCGCCCAAGCTCGTCGATAATAACAAGACTACTAGCTGTTGCTTGCTCTGTCATTACTTGAATATCTTTCATCTCGACCATAAACGTACTTTGTCCACCGATTAGGTCATCGGCAGCGCCAATTCGTGTAAAGATGCGATCCGTTAACGGTATCGTAGCAGAACGCGCAGGAACGAAACAGCCAATCTGAGCCATAATGACAATTAAAGCGACCTGTCTCATATAGGTACTTTTTCCCGCCATATTCGGTCCGGTAATGAGTAGAATTGATTGCTCCTTGCGATCGAGCGCCGTTTCATTAGCGATGAATGGAACGCCATCCATCATCGCTTCAACGACAGGATGTCTGCCTTCCTCAATCATCATATGATAACCTTCATGGATGTTTGGCTTCACATAACGTTGCTCAGCACTAACAAGTGCAAGACTTTGATACACATCCAGCTCAGCTACAACTGCAGCTACCTTCTGCAATCGTGCCAAATGATCCATTAAATGCTCTCGCAGCTCTAAAAAGCGACTGTACTCAAGATCGACCATCTTTTCTTCAGCTTCTAGAATAAGTCTTTCTTTTTCCTTCAGCTCGGGGGTGACATAACGCTCAGCGTTCGCAAGCGTCTGCTTCCGCTCGTATCGACCTTCTGGCAAGCTTCCAATATTCGCTTTAGAAACCTCAAGGTAATAGCCGAATACTTTATTAAAGCCGATCTTCAAAGTTCTAATGCCTGTCGCTTCACGCTCGCGATGCTCAAGATCAGCAAGCCAGCGTTTCCCGTTGGAGCTTGCTTCACGCAGCTGATCCAAATAATCATCATAACCAGCACGTATTAAGCCACCTTCACGCAAAGATAGCGGTGGATCATCGACAAGCACAGTATCAATGTAATCCGCGAGATCCTCACAAGCGTCTAAAGAGGTAACGAGCTGCGTCAACACGGTATGACCAGACTGCTGACATAACTCCACTAGCGAAGGCACACGACGCAATGAAAGCTTAAGCGCATGAAGATCCTTCGCATTCGCATTCCCATAGGATATACGGCCAACTAATCGCTCAAGGTCGTAGATTGGCTGCAGTTCCCTGCGTAGATCGTCACGCAGAATCATATTTTTATACAATATCTCTACCGCGTCCTGACGCTGCTGAATCGCCTTAAGACTAAGTAGTGGTTTATCGATCCAACGTCGCAGTAAACGCGTTCCCATCGCTGTTTGCGTACGATCAAGCAGCCATAGCAGCGATCCCTTTTTACTGCGATCACGAACCGTTTCCGTAAGCTCGAGATTGCGGCGAGTATAATAATCCAATATCATATATTGCTGCGGCTCATAACTCGTTAATATCGTCAAATGCTTCAAGCTTCGTTTCTGTGTATCCTCAAGGTAGCTTAAAAGCACCTTGACCGCACGACGACGGGCGCCATGCAGCTGATCAAGCTGATCTGCGGTAAATTGCTGTTGCAGCAGCTCTTCATTACATTCTGACCAGCCTGTAAGTGGCACATTGCGACTCCAGCTGCTGCCTTCTTTTAGATGATGTAACACATGTTCATCACCGACAAGCTCAGCAGGACTATATAAGTTCACTTCATCAAGCAAGGAGCTGATCGCCCCTGGAAAGGAAGTTACGTACAGTTCTCCGGTGGACAAATCACTACTCGCAATACCATATACTCCGTCAAGTTCAACAACTGCCCCGATAAAATTATTACCTTTGCCGCTCAACGTTTTTTCTTCCATAACCGTTCCGGGTGTAATCGTTCTTACGACCTCACGACGTACTACACCTTTCGCTTGTGCCGGCTCTTCAACCTGCTCACAGATCGCAACCTTATATCCCTTCTCGATCAATCTAGAAATATAAGCTTCTGCTGCATGATAAGGAACACCACACATCGGAATCTTCTCGGTAGTTCCACCATCACGACCAGTTAGTGTAATTTCAAGTTCACGTGAAGCATTCACTGCGTCTTCAAAAAACATCTCATAAAAATCACCTAATCGAAAAAAAAGAAAGGCATCTGGAACCCCTTTCTTTATGTCCAAATATTGCTGTATCATCGGTGTATAGGTTGCCACCTGGACTCCCCCATTCCATTCACATAATTAAAACGGCAGCTCTCGCCCCGCAGAAACAAGCAATTCTATCTGCTTCATCATCGCATATTCTGTCAGCTCATTACTCAGCTCTCTGCCGTACCACTCTTCTGTTATACGACGTTCAAGCGCAATATGCTGTTCATTATAATCAAATTCTACTGTTTCTATATTGCTTGCTGCAGAAAACAAGCATATCGCGTTAAACAGCATCGTTATTTTTAGTTCATTCTCATCGCCTTCAAGCTCGTCATAAAATGATAATGCTATTCTTGTTGGCTCCTTGCCAGAAATCAATCCTTGCGTCGACACATTGAAGCCTCCTTAATTGCTTCTATTGATTCTACTATTTTATCATGAGTGGTTCATCTATTCGAGTTTTTTTGCAAAATAAAAAGGATTGCTCCGCCTTGACATCTTAAGGCAAAACAATCCTATCAGGTCTTTATATTCAGTTCTTCAGTTTTTGCTGTTCCCAGCATTGACCAACGCTGACGAAGATCGATCTGCTCATTCCATGTTTTGCGTTGCCGAATAGCATGCTCCAGTGGAGCTAGCGCCTTCTCCAGCTCATATGATGCTTCACTTGACGCTATATTCGATAATAGTTTAAGTATGTTCAGTGCTTCATGAGTTATAAGATCCCGGTCCTGCTCAATATATGCTTCATCAAGCTTTTGCTGAAGCTCCAATTCGCTAGCTAGCTCCTTTCGATAGGCAACAGCAAGCCAGCAGCATGCGATTGCTGCCTTCGTCAAAGCAGGTGAGACGAGCCAGCTTGGAAGCGTACGGTACTCGAATCCTCCATGATACTGTCTCCGATAATCACCTAAGCCTCCGAATTTGCGCATACGTCCTTTTCCAGATTGATCAGCAACAGCGGCAAAAGGGATCGCCAATGCCGCATCTAATATACGAAGTAATCTTGGTGTAAGACGAATACCGCTAATATGAAGATGTCCCCCTAACGCAATCCCTTGAGCCGGCATACTACCAGCAAGCCAGCGCAATCCATCATCTGTTATAGCAAGTGTTGCTTCCTTCAATAAGCTATATAGAGAAGCAAACAATCGGTTAGGATCTGATTCTGGAGCTGGTCTAAGCTCTACAATCGGATAAATCAGCTTACCTTTATACAATAGCGCATCGATACCAATATACACACTATTATAATCAAGCAAGTAGTCTGATGCTGATACGACCTTTTGTTCATTATTGACCAGTATAAATTCAGGATCAGCGCCAAGAAGAAACTCATTCTCCGTTTCTTCTTCTGCCGCATCCTCTTCCCAGTTCAGTAGCCATTGCTGAATCGCCTGCTCGAGCAGCCCCCGGTCAAGCGGAAGATCCCCCTGCTCAACAGACCACACCTCTCGAACTGCCATGCTTCCCGTACCACTTACCGCTACGAGTACAGACCCGATATCAAGCCATAGTGCATATAGGGCGCGGCATGCGAATACCTCCAGTGCACGCAGCGTCTCCATAGACAGCTCTTGCCCGGAATGAACAATAATATGCTCATCATTCCTCATCACGGCATTAGCGCTGCCTAATGGCTTCAGTGCCGAATCTACTCTTCTCCAGCTCAGCATGTCATGATCAATACAGTGTACAAGATACAGCCTTTCATCTTTAAGCTGGTCAACCACTCTAAGCTTTGCCGCCTGCCAGCGCGACTTCTTATATGAGGCTGTATATTCGCTGAATCGGCCAATCCCTGCATTAATCATGAAGTGATCCAGCAAGTAGCGTGTATTACTTTTACATTGCAAAGCGATACAAGGCGCATGCTCTTGCGGTTCATTCTTCTCTTTCATCTGGGCGACTAATTCATCTGATAATTCAACTGAATGACGATCGTTTCGAATGCTCTCACGTATCAAACATCCATCAAACAAACTGACGGGATCGCGTAATAGCATGCGTGGTCCATCTTCCTCTTCTTGCAGCAGCATATAAGTTTGCATATGCGATTCTTCCTTTTCATGGGTTAAACGTCCATTTAAAAACGAAGAGGGCTTTCGCCCTCAAGTTTGTCGCCAGTCGACATATGCTATCGATAACTCACTTTAGATCTCATCGTCTAGTAAATCTTCAAGATCATCGAATTCCTCATCCGACTCATCAGCTTCGTGATCGAAATCCTTGCCATCAATATCTGGGCAGCCACCAGGTACAACCGCTACAGAAACTTTCGTCTCTGCAATCATCTCAACAGCGAACTCGCGCTCAATACGAACAACGACGGAATCACCGCTCGACGAAATATTTGCTTCAATACAGTTTGGCTCTGTAATGGACTCTGCAAACACTTCAGTCGTAGACGCGCGATGCTTCGGATCTAAATAATATAAAGGTACATTTTCTACGAATTTCACGCTTTCCTTAGCGACATCAGTTTGCGAATTCTCGTTGTACGAGTACCAAATATTAATGTCATAAGTACCGATTACTTCAACTCCACTGCTTGATTTGACCGCCTCATACTTAGTGTTTATAACCCATGCACCAAGAATACTTGTTGGTCGATGCGGTGGGGTAACTGTATGAGTAGATGTACTAAACTTACGACCTTTCCCGCAAACAGCCTTTGTAATAATTTCTCTGCATCGGAGCTGTTTATTTGCTTTAGACATCGACTTAACCTCCTCCATACAATCATTCACTTAAGTGTATGCAAGTGCTAGGCGTTTGTTGATTACTGTAGTCCAACAATTGCAAACTATTTTTATGCAAGTATGTAATATGGAGTCGTAGCCTACATCTACGCCTATTCGATTCGACCCAAAACTCCGTATACATGTATACTAAATGAATATGAAAGAAGAGCTTAATCTATGACACATTGATTAAAATGTGCAACGAATAAGCTCTTTAACATGCCACTATTAGAATTACATATGAAAACTACATATTATACCAATCTCGTTCAACTAACCGAATCAGCCTGTTCAAGCAATCCATGATCTTCTTTATTTTTCCGTTTCAAACGTTTTGCAATATCCAGATAACGATTCATTTCATGCATAAGCATAAGCAAGGAAGCGCGGATTTCAAATTCTGAGCGTGTTTTAGGCAGCTCCATCGCACGGAATTGCTCAGCTAGCAACTGCAGCTTCACCTTCACATCACCTACATACACTTCAGATCTGGTGTCTCTTCCAAGCTGTTCCAGCAGTTCAGCGATATGGTCGCTATGCTTCAGCTGACCATGTACGTATGCAACCATTTCCATCATTTGTCCGATGGCATCCAACTGCTGCCTTCTCATCTCAAAGTACTTCATCCAATACGCCTCATTGCTCCACAGCTGATTCTCTTTGCTGCGTATCGATATCTTCGAACCTTTATCAATTGCAGCATGTGCATCAAGCAGTTCTTCCCCGCTCCATACATAGGCTGGATCACGCAACGTCTTCGCCAGCTTGCAAAAAATTTTTTCGTAATTCGTTTCAATTGTTTTGCGAAGCTCAGCCAGCTCACGGTCAACCTTAGGCATGTACACCATATTAATAACCGTTGCAGAACCTAGTCCAACGAGCAGCAAACAGATCTCATTCCATATAAATGCCGGTGTTACCTCGCCAAATGAATAGAGATGGAACACGATAACGCAACTCGTAACAATGCCTTCTTTAAGCTGGAATCGAGACATAATCGGAAAAGAAATTAATATAAAAATTGCAACTGTCCAGTAATAAAAGCCAAGCGTAATAAAAATGATGGAGGCAAATGCTAATCCAAGCACCGAGGCTACGAAACGTGCAGCTGTTTTGGTCAGTCCCTGCATTCTCGTTACCTCGACGCCTAGAATAGCTAGTATTCCTGCAGATAGTGCAGGCTCCAACTTAAAATAACTTGCAACATAGATTGCGATAATGGCAGCAATCGCTGTTTTAATGACACGAATTCCCATTGTATAAGCTCCTAGTTGATAATATGTCATTAGTATAGCGATTACTTAACGATCTTTCCAGCCGGATGTTACTTTCCTTTCCAAAAAACTAACAGCTTGATACATAAACGTTGCTACGAAAGCGATAACAACGAGCGTGGACAGCACCAATGTAAAGTTGAACACCTGAAAGCCATAAATAATAAGATAGCCAAGCCCTACGCGAGCAACCAAAAACTCGCCAACGATAACACCGATCCATGCCAAGCCTACATTCACCTTAAGCGTCGATATAATAACAGGAAAGGCCGCAGGTAGAATGACATAATAGAAGGTTTGAAATCGGGTCGCTCCGAATATCGTTGCAACCTTTAGCAAGCCTTCCTCCGTTTCACGAAAGCGATTGTAAATATTAATCGTTGTAATAATAACCGTGACGAGCAGCGTAATCGCTACAATCGAACCAAAGCCAGGACCAAGTCCTACGATAAGCAATGGACCAAGCGCAACCTTAGGCATACTATTAAGCACGACGAGGAATGGATCAAAGACACGCGCGACAAATGGGAACCACCACAGCAGCGCAGCAATAAGCGTTCCTAGCAATGTACCTAGCAGAAAGCCTGCAATCGTCTCCGCTACTGTAATGCCAATATGCGGCATGATGCTACCGTCTAGCAATGTTGTATAGAGATGATTAGCAATCTTACTCGGTGAGCTGAATATTAACGGATCGACGATGCGAGCCCGGCTACTCCATTCCCACAACGCTATAAACGCTACAAGCAAAACACCTTGTGTAAGCAGCACGAGCAAGCTTTTTCTTCGCATTCGCTCTATATATTGTTTATGAAGTGTAGTTAATGGCGCTATCATGCTACTCAACACCCCTTTCCATCTCTTCATCCAGCTCATACCATATTTCATCAAAGCAAGCCTGATATGCGGGATGCTTCCTCGCTTCTATGGGACCAGCAGCTCTCAGCTCTCGCGGAATGGTTACAATTTTACGGATATGACCTGGATTACGACCTAACACAACGACACGATCGCTAATCGCAACCGCTTCGGCTAGATCATGCGTTACAAGAATAGCTGTTTTACCTAGTCGATCAAGCGTCGACTGTACTAGCTCCTCCAGCTGCATCTTAATATGCAGATCAAGCGCAGAGAACGGTTCATCCAGCAATAATAAGTCCGGGTCAGTAATTAAGGTGCGAGCAAGTGCAACGCGCTGCCTCATTCCACCAGATAACTGATGAGGAAACTTCTGGGCAGACTCCTCTAGACCGAGCTCATCCAGTAATGAGATGATGTTCTGCTTGGACTCCTTAGTGACCTCTTTTCGAATTTCTAAGCCAAGCAATATATTTTGTAATATCGTACGCCATGGAAACAAATAATCTTGCTGCTGCATGTAACCTAGGCGAGCAGAAGGCGAGGTAATCGCCTCGCCCATCATTGTCAGTTTTCCATAGGTTGGCGATATTAGTCCCGCGACCATATTAAGGATCGTTGTTTTTCCGCATCCACTAGGACCGACTAGACTAATAAATTCACCTTTATACACCGTAAGATTAATATGATCGACAGCAAGATGGGCACCAGATGCATTGACGTAGATATGTGACAGCTCTTTGAGCTCTAGTACCTTTTCTCTATTCATGAACAGAACTCCTTATCGATAGCTTATTGAATTGCTTTCTCAGCAAAAGTCGTATTGACAATTTCGCTATGCTCAGTAGGCTCAGACAACTCGCCAGCGCTCGTCATAACGTCAATGAGATTGTTCCATTCCGCTTCATCTACAATTGGATCTGTTGCAAATGAGCCCTGCGCTTTGTAACGATCGATCGAACTAGCCATTATGTCCAAGTCTACATTGTCAAAGTAAGGAGCAACGACTTCTGCGATTTCTTCGGCTGAATGTTCGTCCACCCATTGTTGTGCTTTGTATACAGCATTCGTAAAGCCTTGAACAACATCACTATGCTTGTCAATATAGCTTTGCTTCGTCATAAATACGGTGTATGGCAATAATCCGCTCTCCACACCGAAGGAAGCAACAACATAACCAGCGCCTTCTTTTTCAAATATTGAAGCGGTTGGTTCGAACAACTGCACATATTCTCCCGTTCCAGAGGAGAATGCCGGTGCAATGTTAGCAAAGTCTACGTTTTGGATTAACTCAAGGTCAGCATGTGGATCGATGCCGTATTTTTTAAGCGTGAACTCTCCAGCCATTTGCGGCATGCCACCTTTGCGTTGTCCAAGAAAAACCTCACCCTTTAAGGACTGCCAATCAAAGTTTTCGATTTTCTCGCGTGCAACTAAAAATGTTCCATCCGTTTGGGTTAGCTGTGCAAAGTTGATGACAGGGTCATCACTACCTTGCTGAGTAACGTAGATTGAGGTTTCAGATCCGACTAGAGCAACATCGATTACATTGGATAACAGCGATGTCATCGTCTTATCACCGCCTGGTGTCGTTATAAGTTCGATGTCGATGCCTTCCTCAGCAAAAAAGCCTTTCTCAATCGCTACATATTGCGGTGTGTAGAACAATGAGCGCGTCACTTCTCCGATACGCACAACTGTATTTTCGTTTTTACTATTGCCACAGCCGGCTAATATACTTGCTCCGACTAGAAAAAGCGAGAGCAACACGAGCAATGCTTTACTTCTTTTCATTACTACTCCTCCTTGTATTGTCGTGCTTTAGCCTATTCACTTCCCAATAAGGTGGTGCGTGGATGTGATGAAAAAGCAAAAAAAGCAGCGTTAATCTCGCTGCTACCCTCCATACATAAATTTCAATAGCGTTTAAAACTTAAATTACTAAAAAAACCTCCAGCCACATGCTGCTCTAAAGAGCAATGCATCGTAGCTGGAGGTTGGTGCTCATTATACCAATTTGTATATATCTTGATACTTTTGCTTGAGATAATTCACAAGATATATCGGATTAAGAGGCTCATTCGTTATTCCTTCGATCAGCTCCTGCGGAGATTTCATTCGACCGTATTGGTATATACGCTCTGTTAGCCATTGCTTGATCGGATGCAGCTGTCCCGCTTCAACCTGCGTCCAAAGATCAGGCATCTGCTGCTCTAATGTATGCATGAATTGAGCCGCATACATATTGCCCAACGAGTAGGAAGGGAAGTATCCAAACGCCCCTCCTGACCAGTGCACATCCTGCAGTACACCATCTTCGTTAGATGTAGGCGTAATTCCAAGATACTGCTCGTATTTTTCATTCCAAACGCGAGGCAAATCCTTTGCTTTTAATCCTTCATTAAATATCATCTGTTCGATTTCATAGCGAATAATAATATGAAGGTTGTAAGTAAGCTCATCCGCTTCAATACGAATAAGCGACGGCTGCACAACATTGTTGCCGCGATAAAACGTATCAAGGTCAATATCTTTTAATTGTGCAAATCTCGACTGCAACTCATCATAATATCGATTCCAGAACGATCTACTGCGTCCAATCATATTTTCCCAAAAGCGTGACTGCGATTCATGAATACCCATGGACGTTCCTGTTGCAAGCGTCGTACCGATCAACGCTTCACTAATATTTTGTTCGTACAGCGCATGGCCACCTTCATGGATCGTACCAAAAAGCGCGCTCGTCACATCATTCTCCAAGTATCTTGTTGTAATTCGAACATCATTCACATTTAACCCAGTTGCGAATGGATGAACACTTTCGTCAAGACGTCCCGCTTCAAAATCAAAGCCCATTTCCTTCAAAATAAATAAGCTATAATCCTTTTGCGCTGCAATATCAAATTGTCCATTCAGAAAATCAGTATTCGGCTGATATTCGCTGGAAGCAAGCTTTTCTGCTAACGGAACAAGCTCGTCTTTAAGCTGACCGAACAATTGATCCAGCTGTTTCACACTCATGCCTGGCTCATACTGATCAAGCAGCGTATCATAGCGTGTTTCACGGACACCCCATAAATCGATCATTTCATTCGTTAGTTCGATGATTTGTTGTAAATAAGGCTCGAAGCTTTCGAAGTCATCCTTTTCCTTGCATTCTTCCCACATCGATTCTGCTTGTGTCGTAAGCATGACATATTTGTGATGTAGATCAGGCGGAATCTTAACGCTGCGATCATAGTCTTTACGTGTTTCCGCAACTAATCTTTGATCCATGTCTTCAAGCTTGCTCCACTGCTCATCGCTTTCTAATTCAGTAAGTAATGTTCCAAGCTCCTGTGATGTTGACAATCGAAACATTTCAGCCGATAGCGTCCCAATAACTTCAGAACGTGTATCCATTCCTTTTCTTGGTGCACCCGTTCGTAAATCCCAATAGAGTACAGCTAACGCTTCCTCGTATTGTTTAATGGTTTTGTCTATATTGCGAAACTGCTCGATTAAAGACATAGCTTTCTTCCCTTCTTTTCTATATGTACATAAACTGTTCATGCATGAGAAGTTGCTTCTGTAAACTCAACCTTTTATAATCAATTATAACGTAAATAACATAAAAATAACAAAGGTGATGAACTGATGCGTATTACGTTTACTCCCGAAGCAGTCAATAAACTGCAGCCCATGCTTACTGGCAATAAGAAGCTGAAATTTCTACATGACACGCTAGGATGCCATTGTGGGGATGATGGTGTGCCTACTCTGACCTTTATTGAAACGCCAACCAATGAAGATCAGCTTGGTGAAGCAGACCCGTTGTTATTCTATTATGAGCCAAGGCATCAGGTGTACTATGACAAGCATATGACGATCCATTATAATACTGCTAAATACTCCTTTAGCTTAAAAAGTGATGCTCATATCTACAAGATGGATTTAAGATTTCTCCCATAATAAGCAAGCTGTGTGCATTGGGTAGATGGAGGTAATTATTAACATCTTTAAGAGACCAAAAAATTGCCTCCTCATTCTAATTGTTATATTGAACCGATATTACGCTAACGATCGGAATTTATCCCTTATGTTTTGCTTCAAGCGCTGCATTACGTGCTGCGATCACGTCACTTCGATCACGACGCGTATGACGATGAATAATATATTGTGATACTTGCTCACTGCTTTGTCCCCAAATTAACCCTCTAGCTTCAGCTTCATTCTTACATCTCACTACTAACTCTTTATCCGAGATTGGCAACATCATATCCTCATACGCACTTTGGCGCTGACAAGCATCAATATGCTTCTCTAACAGCTCTTGAAGCTGAGCATGATCAAGTCCGATCTTTTCACTTGTTTCATCCTTCAATGAATTAAGTGCGGATTGATACAACTTAATAGCCCCACGTCTATTTTCTCGCCGCTCATGATATTGAGCGACAGCGATTTGAATGCATATGACCCACAACTTACTTAAACCGTCAGTTGGATATTCCTTCCAATATTCTTCCAATAGCTCATGACATTCAAAATAATCTCGTGTCGTATGAAACTGTATTAAGTATTCGATATATGCAGTAGCATAATTCATCGCTTCACCTTCAATATTTTATTTAAATGTTTAGGAATTTTTGAAACCAAACATTATAATAGACGTAATGTCTTACTATAGCAACATTAAGCAAATTTTCAGGAGGGAATCAATTACATGAAAAAAGGATTTTTTGTCATGCTTGCTCTAACGGTGTTTTTAGCACTTGGTCTAGGTTTTAGTGACACCGCTGATGCAAAACGTGGCGGCGGTTTCAAATCGAACAAGCAAAGCTTTACGCAAAAAAAGGACAACACTACGCAACAATCTAACAGTGGTACTACGTCCGGAACAAAATCATCAACAGGCTCAACAGCTACAACGAAATCTGGCGGTCTTTTTGGCGGCAGCTCCTTCATGAAAGGAATGATGCTTGGTGGACTAGCTGGTATGCTCTTCGGCGGTATGTTTGCCAACATGGGTGCTTTTGGTGAAATCTTTGGCCTACTCATAAATATCGCGGCAATCGTTGCTATATTTATGATTATACGAGCAGCATGGACGTATATTCGTAACAACAAAAAGCCGGCTGCAGCAGGTCATAACCATAACCGCAACAATCATTACTACGACCAAGAGCGTAATCGTGATGAAGAAGATCGAAATGGAAGAGGTTAATTCTAACTATGCGAATCTACACGGATGAAATTATAAATGCGATTTGCTTGAATATGGCAGATCGCCGCGGTGTAAAGCCAACGGATATTGAAGTACAGCTTTCCTGGGAAGAGGAGTATGGCTATACTGCAGAGGTTTGGGTGAACGGTCGTGCTCAGTATTTGCTACAAGCGAACATTATGGAAGCTTTGGAGCAATATTTTAACTCTGAGTACAAAATCCGCGTATTTCGTTCAGATATCATTCTTGGCATCGACGAGGAAGCGGAACAGTTTTGGGCTGAAGCGAGAGCATAAGCGCTCTCCCCTATTCCGTCAACTAGCAGCGTTCAACGGTATTAACAGTACCGTTGAACGCTGTTTTTTTGTTCTTGTTTTTCTAATCTAGCTAAATCCCCCAGTTATCCTAATATTCTCACAAACTACCACATTACAACACCTCATCTTTCCATGTATACTATTCATAGATTCATATAAGGAGAGTGATGTTAATCTTGAAGCGCATGTGGAGAACAATGCTTGCAATCATGATCATAGGCTTCCTAATGCCAATCGGACAGTTTTCTGTCGATGCAGCAAGCATGACACTATATCGTGTCTATCAGAACGACAAGCCGTTGAAGGAGTTCGCTAAGGAGAGCCAAGCGATTGCCTATGCAAAATACTACAGCTATAGTCATGTCGAAAAAATTAGCAATCGTGAATGGATCTGGCATAACTTCCCTAAGTACAAAGTGTACATAGACGGTGTATCGCAAACTAAGCTTGAATTTGCAACACTGGCTGAGGCGAAAAAAGCCGCATCTTCTCATATTAACGCTTATGTACGCGATCTTGAAGATATCGGTTGGGCGTATGAGAATTTTGCCAACTATCAGCTCTACCAGGGTGACAAAACATATGATAACTGGCAGTTTTACAGCTTAGAAGCAGCACAAAAAGAAGCGAAAAAGTGGACTAATGCCCATATTATTAATGTTAATACTAAGCAATGGACATGGGATAACTTGACTGCAGCAATGGTCAAAGAGCAGCGTGAAGGTAAGGCTAAATATAGCATTTATAAAGATGGCGAGCTGGCAGCTGGCAGCAAAGCTTACGCATTTCTCAAAGATGCGATTGAAGCAGCTAACAAGCTAAGCAATAGTGAGGTTATCAATACTGATACACGTAAATCCGTCCATCAAAATCTATTAAACTATGAAGTGTACAGTCAAGGAAAGATCGTCAAGCATCATTCTACACTTGATGCTGCGGTAAAAACAGCTAAAGGACTGTATTCCGCTGAAGTAAAGCAAGGTAGTAAGCTGCTATGGAGCAGCGTGCAATATCTGTCTGTATATCAAGGGGATCGACTCGTAAAAAGCTTCCATTCGCTTAATGGAGCTCTTGCTTATGCAAAAAGCTTAAGCAACTCCTCCATACAGAATCAAGATGGCCGCAAGCTTTGGTCAACGGCTAAAGACTTTGTCTATATGGGCTGGAATGGCTCTAGCTCAACAACTACCATTCAAAGTCATATTAGCAACACGCAAGGCTTAGATATCGACTCGCCAACTTGGTACTATGTGGATAATGCTACTGGGGCACTTAACAGTAACGTTAACGCGGCTCTAGTAACTGAGATGAAGGCGAAAGGCATTGATATTATTCCTCTCGTGCACAATCAGTTTGATAAGGAGCTAACCTCCAAGTTTTTAGCTGATGCAAAAGCGCAGGACCGTTTTATTCAAGCATTAATCGACAGCTTAATTACGATTAAAGTAAAAGGTCTTAACCTAGACTTTGAAAATGTCGCTGCTAGTGACCGCAATGCATTTACGAGCTTTGTAGAAAAGCTAACCAATGCCGCACATGCAAAAAAACTTACGGTATCGATTGATCTGATGCGTGGTGATGTTCGCTGGAATCATCAAACTGCCTACGATCACGAAGCAATTGGTAGAATTGTGGATACCGTTATCATTATGGCATACGATGAGCATTGGACAGGTTCCGACACAGCTGGTTCTGTCGGAGGCATCGACTGGGTTGAAGAAGGGATTAAGCAGTATTTAGAATATGGGATCCCTCGTAATAAGCTCATTCTTGGAATTCCGTTTTACTCGCGCGAGTGGCGCATTGACAGCAATGGCAAACTCGTCGACAACCGCACCGTGCTGATGAAGGATATCGATTCGGTTATTGCAAGCAACAAAGCAACTCGTACCTTCGATGAAAAGGCTGGACAATACAAGTATACGTATCAGAAAGACGGCTATACTCATGTGTTCTGGGCAGAAACTACAGATAGCGTGCTTGCACGTGTTGGATTAGCGAAAAAGTATGATCTTGCAGGCGTTGCCGCATGGCGTCTTGGCTATGAAGATTCTTCTCTATGGGAAGCAATGCTTAAAATGAAAGAGCAATAATACGTTTTTAATGTTAGCTTGAACTTATTCTGCGTTAGAGTACTTGAACTAATTTAATAAAATTAAAAAGGCGTGCTTAAGCTTCAATAGCTTCTGCACGCCTTTTTCAATTTTCATTTTATTGCTATAATTTGGTTAATCACTTGTCAAGTTGGAACCAGATACCTCTTTCCTTCTAATCCTCAAAGGAGATAACCTATGAAAAGAAAAGTAAAAATTACACGGTTTGATATCTTCATAATGTTTTTAATAGCATATAGTGGATTGGGTTTCGGTATCTATTCGCTTATTCGCAGAAGCACCTACACAACAACGCTGATCCACTCGTTCATTCAAGTAATATTATGGATTGTGTTCGTTGTAGCTGTTCACATCGCAGTAAAAAAGCAACGACAAAACAGTCATGAGGATAACTGATTGTTTAATCGGCCTGCTTTTGCTCATAATGTGCTATTAATTGATCTAGAAGCTCTAGCTGCAATTCATACTGCTTATACAAGTTTTGAAATAAATACTCTACAACCGGATCTACGTTCATTAATTGACGCTTCACTTCAATCCCAGCCTTCTGCTGCTCCAACTGCTCAATAATCAACTTACGCTGCAACTGTAAGCCTAGAAGTGCCTCTTCACGATCAATTTCTTGGATAAAGCTTAGCGCAGTATAGAGCTGACTCGGCAAATGAACAGATGATGACTGTAATGCCTCACGGAGCAGTTGAATAAAGTGCTCCTCCCCTTGCTTCGTAATCCTATAAATTGCTTTTGATCGATTACCGGTTTGCTCAACCGATTCGATCATCACCAAGCCCTCTGTCTCCATTTTTTTTAATGCATGATATATCGATCCTGGCAATATTCCAGCCCAAGCGTCTGTTTTACTTTGTGATAATACTTGTTGTATCTCATAACCTGACGACGGTTTTATTTTAAGTAGGCCTAGTACCATCAATCTAGCCATTAAACCACCTCAACATTAACTATTCAATATTGAGTATTAGTTTAACATAATACTTTCTATTGCGCACACTAAGCACGCTGGCTTTTTAATAAGGCTTGATTAGAATTGGTGTCCCAGCGGAAAGTAACACTTGATACAAAGACAGAGATTGCAATATAAAGGATCAGTACGATCAACGTAATCATCGATACAGTGCTCTTGGTGAGATGAACATTAGTCAGCAGCTGAACGTAATGTTCAAATGGAAAAGCTTTACCTACGACGGACACCCATTGTGGTGCGCCACTCAATGAATAGAATGCACTACTCATAAAAATCATTGGCATTTGTTGTAAATTAGAGAGCATATTAATGTGAGCTTCATTACGTGCCATATTCGCTAGTACAAACCCAATGCCTGTAAAGCATAGCGTTCCCAATATGATGATTAGAAAAGTTAATACGGCGACTAAAACAGTAAACTCCAATCTAAAACTGATCATTCCAACCAACCAGATAACGCTATTAATCGCTACTCCGATAACGGTGCGAGCCATTATCATAACTATAATAAACGTAATTAAAGGCATCGGGGTAAGCATAAGGAGCTTGTAAACCCCTTTACTGCGCTGCCAATGGATTTGAAAAGCAATGCCTTGCATCCCCCAGAACAACGTACTTACTGCCGTAATTCCACATACAATTCGAAGCTGTTGAGCAGGCTCGTTAAAATACATCCCTAAACCAAACATAAGCACGACTGGCAGTAGCAGCGAGTAAAACAGCGTAATTTTATCACGTAACGAAGTAACCAGCATTGCTCTGAACAGTACACTATGCATGAAGAGACTCCTCCTTATTGGTCAACATTATATATAGCTCTGTAAGGGAAGCTACTCCATACTCTTCACAAAGCTGCTTTGGCTGCCCTTCGGCAATCAACTTACCTTCTGCAATTAGAAGAACACGAGTGGCGAGCTGAAACACTTCGTCCATATCATGTGAAGTAAACACGATTGTTTTTTGTTGCTTGTGTAGATCTAATATTAATTGATGAATATCGAGACGGATTCGTGGATCAAGTGCCGCAGTCGGTTCATCTAAAAAAATCAGTTCAGGATCATGAATCAGTGCAACCGCGATTGCCAACCTTTTCTGCTGTCCACCAGACAGCTTTCCAGCCTCAGTTCCGGCAACTTCAGCAATCCCACATATGGTCAGGCAATGAAATGCTTCTTTCTTTGATAGCTTTTTTTTGTAAAAAGAAGCAAACAATATTAAATTCTCTAACGCACTCAATCCCGGAAAAAAAGGTACTGATTGGAGCTGTACTCCAATCTTCCCTTTGAATGACTGGTCCCAATATTGTATCGTTCCTGAATCCGGCTTTCGAAGTCCGATCAGCATATCAAGCATTGTAGACTTGCCCGAACCATTCGGACCTATAATAGCTAAAATTTCTTCTGGTTCAATCGTTACATCGACATCCTTTACAATTGTTCTGCTTCCGTACTGCTTCATCAATTTTTTCGCTTCAATGTACATGAGGACACCACCAATACACTTTGCATTTATACTCAATACGTAATAGTCAACGTTGACTATTACGTATTGAGTATATAATAAGCAATCACACTCAAGATGTAAAGCTCAATTTTTTATTATATCTATTCGCATACTTTATTAAGCCATCAAAAAAACCTTACCCTGCATTTTTAGATAGGATAAGGTCTCTTAGCTTATTATGTTGACATCTCATGAGTCAGCAAAGCAAAAAATGCATCTGAGGTAGTACGTACAATAGTGAGATCACCCATCGTTTCAGCTAGCATTAAGCTTCCTTCAAGTGAGGAAACAAATAAATAAGCACTTTGCTCCGCAGATACTTCATCTCGAAATTCTCCACTTTCAATCCCTTGAGCAAGGAGCTCTGTAATGTAGTTGTGCAAGCATGAAAAAAATTGATGAATGCGGTGATGAATTTCTTCTGCTTCGGCTGGGCTTTGCTCATACATTGCAATAAAAGGACAATTTCCTTTATTGCCCCTTGCTTCAACTTCATGCAGTAATAATTGTATAAAGTTCTCAATTCGCTGCTGCGCACCGAACTCACGCTGTCCTAGTGAGATCTCTAATGCTGATTCGTAGCGATTACCCCAAAAATCAACAACGGCATATAACAGCTCTTCTTTACTAGTAAAGTGATAATATAAGTTGGAGCGGGAAACTCCGCTTTTCTCAACAACATCTTCAATGCTCGTATACTTAAAGCCTTTGCTTAAAAAAAGTCGTGCGGCAATATGTATTAATTGCTCTCGATTTCTCGCTGCCATATCGTTACACCTCGCAAAACTAGGACTGATCAGTCCTAGTTTTATTTATATTCTTCATACGCAGGCAATACGTACCGATGCCCGCAAAATTTACACTTCAGCATAAGACTTTGATTGCCAAATGAGTAGCTCACACAATCATCATCTTCAATATCAAGCATTTCTCTTCCCTGCTCATCATAATCACTCGTTGCAAAAAAAGACGTCTTATTACCGCATGCACATTCAAAACGTAACATATTCTTGACCCCTCTATTAGAAATATAGCGCACTCCGTTGATTTTAGTAGTGTAGCTTCGTTATAATAAGCGATGATATCATAACAAGAAGCGATTAGGAAGGAATCAACTGAATGTATATAGCAGATCAATGGAAAGATTTCGAAGTAATTGACACAGGAGAAGGAGACAAGCTGGAGCGTTGGGGGAATTTTGTTCTTCGTCGTCCTGATCCACAAATTATATGGCCAATCCAAAACGAAGACGAGCAATGGAGAAAAGCAGATGCGCACTATCATCGCAGTTCCTCTGGCGGCGGCCAATGGCAAATTCGCAATAAGGAAATGCCAGAACGATGGACGATTAGCTATGAAGAGCTTCGCTTCCACATTAAACCAACCAGTTTTAAGCATACTGGCCTATTCCCAGAGCAAGCGGTCAACTGGAGCTGGATGATGAATAAAATTCGCAATGCAAATCGTCCAATTCGCGTACTAAATCTTTTCGCCTACTCTGGTGGTGCAACAGTTGCCTGTGCTGCAGCGGGAGCAGAAGTTTGTCATGTCGATGCTGCCAAAGGAATGGTTCAATGGGCTAAGGAGAATGCAGCCTTATCTGGACTTGAAGATGCACCGATTCGTTATATAACAGACGATGTGTTCAAATTCGTCCAGCGAGAACAACGTCGTGGAAGACAATATGATGCGATTATTATGGATCCTCCCTCCTACGGACGTGGACCAAAAGGTGAAACATGGAAGCTGGAAGAAAACCTATTCCCATTTTTGCAAACATGCATGACCATTATGAGTGATAATCCGCTATTCCTGCTTATCAATTCATATACGACAGGTCTATCGCCTACTGTGCTGCAGCATTTATTGACGATGAGTATGGGTAATAAATATGGTGGGGAAATCAACTGCGGAGAGATCGGATTGCCGATTACTCGCTCTGGCTTAGCGCTTCCATGCGGAATATTAGGACGTTGGGAGTCGAATTAGATGAACCCCTCTATCCCAATCTTGTATGAGGACAATCATATTATCGTTGTAGAAAAGCTACCAGGTATTCCGTCTCAGGAAGATGAAACTGGAGATGCTGATATGCTTACTTTAATCAAGGATGATATTAAGCTTCGCTATCAAAAGCCAGGCAATGTGTTTCTTGGACTCGTGCATCGTTTGGACCGCCCTGTTGGGGGAGCTATGATCTTTGCCAAGACGTCCAAAGCTGCATCAAGGCTTTCGGATGCAGTACGTACCCGTAAATTCGGAAAAACGTATATGTGCATCGTAGAAGGTAATCCAGCCTCTAAGGATGCAGATCTTCTTCACTACATTCGTAAGGATGCTAAAAAGAATCAAGTGACCGTATATGCTAAACCGACCGCTGATGCAAAGGATGCAAAGCTAAGTTATCGCGTCGTTGCCTCGCAAGATGGTTACAGCTTAGTAGCGGTCTTGCTTCATACAGGAAGACCACATCAAATCCGTGCTCAAATGGCTTATATCGGTCACCCACTTGCTGGAGATGTCAAGTACGGAACATCAACCAGTCAGCGCGGTCATGGGACGATAGCGTTATGGTCGACTAGCATCACTGCACCTCATCCGATATCAAAGGAAGAGATGAGATTCACTTCTTTGCCGAGCCATGCTAATGCTCCCTGGTCCCTTTTTACTGCTCAGCAGCTTCAGCAAGCCGCTCTCTGGTATACGTAGCCTATAAGCCGCTCAAGTGATGAATCAACACACCTGAGCGGCTTATATAAGTTGAATTCAGTCTCTGCAACATCAGTTGATCTGTGCACGTCATTATACTAGAGTCATGCTTAACACTTTACTATTTATTACAATTAGGACGTGATGAATTGAGACAAAATCGACAATCAAGGCGTAAAGCGCTTTGGATATTCAACAGTATTCTTATTCTTTTAATTGCAGCAGGAATTGTACTATTGTTTGTTGTCTTGAACGCAGACGAATCAGCTTCTCAAGATCGTTCTAAGAGCAGTGTTGACGAGCTTGCTGCCCAGCAACCTGACATCATCGCTTCACCTATGCCATCACCTACACCGACGGCTGAGCCGACTCCTACGCCTCCACAATTTACCGATGCAGTATGGATCGGAGTTGGCGATATTATGAGTCATACACCGCAGCTGCCCGGCGCTTATAACAAGTCGACAGACAGCTATAACTTTACAGATGTTTTCTCTCCTATTACTGACATCGTCGCAGACGGAGATTGGGTTATGGCTAATTTGGAAACGCCTATGGCAGGCAAGAGTTATGGATATACCGGCTATCCAATGTTTAATGCACCGGTGGAACTGGCTCAAGCACTGTGGGACAACGGGTTCAATATTCTATCAACAGCGAACAATCACACGCTTGATAAAGGAGTAACGGGTGCTCAGCTTACACTAGAGCATGTTAAAAATATCGGATTTACGACTGTTGGATCAGCGAGAGACGCTGAAGAAGCGAATACAAGCGTTATTGTCGAGCATAACGATATTGCAATGGGCTTGCTTTCTTATACGTATGGTACCAACGGGATTCCAATCCCTGAAGGTAAGGAGTACATCGTAAACCTAATTGATCAAGAAAAGATAATTGAAGATATGAATCTACTTCGCCAAGAGGGTGCGGATGTCATTACGATCGCGTTGCATTTCGGCAATGAGTATCAAACTCAGCCTTCTGAGGAACAAAAAACATTGGCTCGAGCATTAATTGCAGCCGGAGCTGATATTATAGCCGGCTCACATCCCCATGTTCTGCAGCCATATGAGCTAGTTACAGCTGTAAACGACCAAGGTGTCGAACGACAAGGCTTAATCATCTATTCAATGGGCAATTTCGTCTCCAATCAGCGTGGTGATTCAAAGGATTATGGTGCAATCTTCCGTGTTGATCTTAGAAAGCATTATGATACAGGTGCAATCGAGATTAAAGAAGTTACGGTCACTCCAACCTGGGTACACCGCTATAAGCCCGATAGCCACTACAGATACCGGGTGCTTCCAGTCGAAGCAACGTTAGCTGCACGAGATGACGCATTGTTAAAAGCATCAGAATATGAAACACTCGAATCTGACTATGCGATGCTTACAACGCGTCTATCTTCAATGCTGAACAGCGAGTAATATACGAAGATAGCCGAGCTGAACAAAAAAGCGCTAGCAACGATGCCATAATCGTCGCTAGCGCTTTTTAATATTGTTCAGCTTAGATGAGCTGCTTTTGTTTGTTTAGATGTACGTACATCATTACGGACAGAACACCACACAACAATGCGCTTACGCCGATGAATAAATAGCCCGCTTGATACCCTCTCAGCACAGCAATCGATGGTTCAGCTCGATAATAATGTTTAACCCCATTAATAATTAACCCAATAATATAATTTCCCGCTACCGTACCAATTCCCATTATCGTAACGATAAAGCTAATAACAACGTCGCTGTCGTTCGGATAACGCTTCGAGATAAACGCCATAACGGTAGGGTATATCGGAGCAACTCCCGCCCCTGCAAGTGCGAAGAAGATTGCATAGCTTTCGCCACCAAGCACTGCAACAAATGTACACAATGCCGCAAATAAAGAGACAATGATCACTGATAACGTATAACCGATACGATCTATAATAGGTCCTAGCAGCAGGCGAGCTAATGAGAAGCCGATGAAGAAATACGATAGCATTGCTGAAGCTGATATGGAGCTCCATTGATAGCTTTTTTCCAAATAGTTTACTAACCAGCCTCCAACCGACAGCTCTGCAACTACCCCGAACGTTAAGATCCCAACGAGCAGCCACAAAGAATAATCACTAGCTAAAGTTCGCAATGACTTTCGATCCTCAGCTTTAATCTCATCTCCTGGAAATTTACCAATTAACGTTGGAATAATCGGAATTAGAGAAAAACCGAGTACGATGAAATACATCAGTCCCCAATCTACCGTATATCCCATAATTGTAATGCTCATTAAGCCAGTTGCTAGTAATGGTGCAACGATGGAGCTAAGTCCATAAAAAAAGTGCGCTAGATTCATCATTGTTCCAGTATTTTTAGTAAAGATACGTGCAGCTAATATAGCGAGACCGATCTCCAGCATCCCATTACCAATATAAAGGACGAAAGTTGAACCGATTAAAAACGAATAACTGTTCGATATCCATATTAATACCCCTGCAATAAGCATCGACCCAAAGGATACGATGGATGTTGCTTTTATACCTATCTTACGTACAAGCAGCGCCGTGAACGTACAAGCAATCAAGTAGCCTAATGAGTTCAGCGACAGCAGTGTTCCGATCTGCGCTTCATCTAATTGAAACGACAGCTGCATCTTCGGGATAGCGGGCCCTTTAATATTTTCAGATAATCCGAAAATGACAAAGCCCAAATACACGGTGAGCAGCTGCCAAATATAATTGCGTTTATTCTTTGTTGTAGACGTCATCCTTTTCTCCCTCTATAAAATATCCAAAAAAACAGAGTTATCTGAACAGTACTTCAGACGCTACAGAACCAATCATTCTTCCACTTGCATTTTCCACAATCGATTGGCTCCTTCGCTTACGAAAGCCGATACTAAACATATAGGCCTTCTACTTTTCAGACAGCTCCGCCATATGTGATCATACATTAATAAGCTAATATTCGTCTAGGATGAGCTTGCTACTTTTCCTAGCAAGTATACGAGCAGCTGCTGATTATGACTAGAGATACGATCAAGTGATTGCTCAATGACTGTTTTGCGTATGTCTGAGCCTCTTACAGCTTCAGCAAATCCTTTTTCCGTGACATGTATCCATACAACACGTCTGTCACGTTCATCACGCTCACGAGTAATCAATTCATTCCGCTCCATACGGTCAAGTATCGTCGTAATTGCAGCGGGTGTTGTGTTTAGATACTGAATTAAGTCAGAAGGCTTCATTGCCTCTGCTTCCAGCAATAGTTCTAAAATATGTAGTTGCCCCTCTGTTAATGGTGCTAGTTCCTGCTCCAATGTTAGTTTCAAATCACGTGACAGCTTGTTCCACAGCTTAGAAAAATCTTCGGCTACCAATGCTCCACCAACTTTCTGACATCTTCTTCTACTTTATATTATACTTACCCTATTTGTCGAAAGAAAGATTAATGCAATTAATAGTTTACGATAAAATATGCACGTTTGCGGAAACTTTTCCTACAATACTACAATATCACCGATATAAATTGTATAATCATGCGGAAATGTTGGCGAATGAGACGATCCCCAGCTAAACAAAGTTAAAGGGCGCTCATAAGAGCGAAGCGCGTTTCTAGATGATCAGCCGCAGCCAAACAACTAAAACCTTACTTCGTCCATAAGCGCCCTTTAGAACCCTTTACAGTGTCAACTGCCTAAGCCTCCGTTTTCGGTTGATGGATACGATCCGTTACGGAGAATATGATAAGCAGTCGCTCATCCTTTTCGAGTTGGAAGATGCTTCGACCAATTGACTTTCTATCTTCAATGCTTGTTTTTTCCGAATGAATCAATTGCTTAGCGCCTTTGTCCGTAAAGCCTGCAATTTCAATCGGCTCGCGGCAATAGAAGGCCGCGAATAATCGCTGACCGTTACTTCTAACTCGCTTGCCTTCTTTAAATTCAAACGTTTGTACGCCTTTTCCGCCACGTCCTTGGATTGGATAGTCAAGCAGCAGCGTACGCTTACCATGACCGGTATCGGAGACGACTAATACTTCGCCTTCATCGTTCTCAACCCATAACGCGGCAACAATCTCGTCATCCTCTTTAAGCTGTATTCCTTTCACGCCGCCAGCTGCACGCCCCATAGCGTTCACTTCTGATTCGTAGAATCGGATAGACATCCCGTGAGCTGTCACAAGCAGCAGCTGCTTCGACGCGTCACTTACCGTTACCTCGATAATCTCATCACCTTTGGCAACTTTGCACGCTGTAATTGCCGTAGAACGGGTCGTAGCGTATTCTTTAAGCTCAGAACGCTTCACCTGTCCGCGCTTCGTAACAAATACGAGACTTTGATCTGTATTCCAATCCTTAATTGGAATGACTGCTACGATGCTATCATCTTTTGGCAGAGGAATGACATTGACAATCGCTGTTCCAGTATCCTTCCACTTGAATTCAGGAAGCTGATGAACCGGCAGAAGAAAATACTGTCCGTTTTTCGTAAACAGCAGCAAATTATCTAGCGTATTGACCGACAGGCAGTGAGTTATAACATCTCCGTCTTTAACCCCAGCACTGTCCAGCTCACCACCTGAGCGTGTATAGGACATCATACTTGTCCGCTTCACATAGCCTTCATGACTTAGCGTCACTAGCACATCCTCAGCATTGACGAGCACCTCTAAGTTGACCTTTAGCTCTTCTACTTCACTTTGGATTTGAGAGCGGCGAGCAATAATGTACGCCTCTTTTATGTCAATCAGCTCTTTTTCAATAACGGAAAGCAGCTTTTTCTCACTATCCAATATCGAGCGTAAATATTTGATTTTTTTGAGCGTTTCAGCATGCTCTTTTTCAAGACTCGTAATTTCTAGATTCGTTAAACGATACAATTGCAACGTAAGAATTGCATCTGCTTGTCGTTCAGTAAATTGATACTTAGCAATTAAGTTATCGCTTGCATCGGCACGATTTTTAGAGGCTTTAATCGTTGCAATGACCTCATCAAGTAGATTCAATGCTTTGACTAAGCCTTCCAACACATGCGCACGATCTTCTGCCTTCTCTAGCTCATACTGCGTACGATGAGTAACGACTTCTTTCTGATGCTCTACATATGCTGAAATAATATCAATAAGTCCAAGCTGTTTCGGTGCTTTGTTAACAATAGCAACCATATTAAAATTGTACGTAACTTGCAGATCCGTCTTTTTCAGCAAATAAGCAAGTATCCCGTTGGCGTCAGCATCTTTCTTCAGCTCAACAACAATTCGCAATCCGTTTCGTCCACTCTCATCGCGAACCTCAGCAATGCCTTCGACTTTTTTCTCTAGTCGAATGTTTTCCATTGCAGTAACTAAGCGTGATTTGACAACTTGATATGGAATTTCGGTTATAACGATTTGCTGCTTGCCACCGCGAAGCGTTTCGATCTCTGTTTTGGAACGAATGTAGATGCGTCCCTTTCCTTTCTCGTACGCATCACGAATGCCGTCTCCCCCCATTATAATGCCGCCTGTTGGGAAGTCAGGACCTTTTACAATCGTCATAAGCTCATCAAGACTAATATTAGGATTACTCATATATGCGATGCTCGCATCAATAACCTCACCCAAGTGATGAGGAGGAATTTCAGTTGCGAAGCCTGCGGAGATCCCGCTTGATCCGTTAACAAGTAAATTCGGATAGCGAGACGGAAGCACTACTGGCTCCTTCACCGTGTTATCAAAGTTGTCCTTAAACAGAACGGTACGTTTTTCAATATCACGCAGCAGCTCAAGAGCGATTTTGGATAAGCGCGCCTCTGTGTAACGCATCGCAGCTGCAGGATCATCATCCTGAGATCCCCAGTTTCCATGACCATCGATTAGCGGATGTCCCATCTTCCAAGGCTGAGCCATCCGTACCATGCCTTCATAGATCGAGGAGTCACCATGCGGATGATAGTTACCCATTACATCCCCTACAGTTTTAGCAGACTTGCGGTAAGGCTTGTCCGGTGTATTGCCCGCGTCATACATCGCATAAAGAATACGACGCTGCACAGGCTTTAAGCCATCGCGCACATCAGGAATTGCCCGATCTTGAATAATGTATTTGGAATAGCGTCCAAATCGGTCACCGACAACCTCTTCGAGAAATGCCGGTAAAAATTGCTCTAACGGTTCCATCTATTTCGCTCCTTACTCCTCATATTCTGTAAAGTCAACATTTTCGATAATCCAGCGCTTACGAGGGTCTACCTTATCTCCCATCAAAGTCGATACACGACGCTCTGCTTTTGCAGCATCATCAATATGCACCTGCAATAACGTTCTCGTTTCTGGATTCATCGTCGTTTCCCACAGCTGGTCAGGGTTCATCTCCCCTAATCCTTTATAACGTTGGAGCTCGTAGCCTTTTAATTCCTTCGTATAGTTTTGCAGCTGCTCATCCGTCCACGCATAACGTATCGTATTCAGCTTGCCTGACTTTTTCGTTATTTTATAAAGCGGTGGCTGTGCAATATACACTTTCCCATTATCAATAAGCGGACGCATATAGCGATAGAAGAATGTAAGCAGAAGCACTTGGATATGTGCACCATCCGTATCTGCGTCTGTCATTATAATAATTTTACTGTAATTGCTTTCCTCAACAGCGAACTCTGAACCGACACCCGCTCCAATAGCCGATATAATCGCTCGATATTCATCATTTTTCAAAATATCAGCAAGCTTTGCCTTTTCCGGATTCATCGGTTTTCCTTTAAGTGGCAATATCGCTTGGTGCTTTGAATCGCGCCCTTGCTTTGCTGATCCACCTGCAGAGTCGCCCTCGACGATAAACAGCTCATTACGACTATGATCCTTCGATTGAGCCGGCGTAAGTTTTCCACCAAGATTCGAGCTCTCACTTCGTTTTTTTCCGGTACGAATCTCTTCTCGGGCTTTTCGTGCCGCTTCTCTGGCTTTCGAGGCTTGTACCGCTTTTTTAAGCAGAGACTGGCTAATTTGCGGATTTTCCTCAAGGAATACGTTCATCCGATCAGTTACAACCGCATCAACAGCACCACGCGCTGAAGAGCTGCCAAGCTGATCCTTCGTCTGACCGACAAATTCCACTTCCGACATTTTAATATTAATGACCGCAATCATACCTTCACGTAGATCGTTGCCATCCAGGTTTTTATCTTTTTCCTTAATGATACCCGCTTTACGCGCATAGTCGTTCATAACCCGAGTATATGCTGCCTTAAAGCCTGTTTCGTGAGTACCGCCACCGCGCGTCGGAATCGAGTTTACGAATGATACGATCGTCTCTGTATAACCATCGTTATACTGCAATGCAATCTCAACTTCTATATCTTCGCGCTCTCCAGTATAATGAATCACTTCGTGCAGCACAGACTTGCCTTCATTCAAAAACTCTACAAATTGACTTGCTCCACCTTCATAGTGAAACACATCCGAAGTACCTGTACGGTCGTCCTTAATTGATACCTTAAGTCCCGAATTTAAGAAGGCAATCTCCTGCAGTCGGTCAGCGAGTGTATCGTAATTAAATGAGATGCCTTGCTGAAACACACGAATATCTGGTTTAAATGTAACTTTCGTCCCCGTACGGTTCGTGTTTCCTATGATCTCAAGACCAGTAACCGACTCACCTACATGTTCTATCCCTTTATCGTCTACCCAGTATTCAAAACGCTGCTTATAAATTTTTCCTTCACGGAATATTTCTACTTCCAGGTATTCTGACAGCGCATTCGTAACAGAAGCACCTACACCGTGCAATCCACCGGATTTTTTATATCCGCCGCCGCCAAACTTTCCACCTGCGTGCAGGATCGTAAACACGACTTGCGGCGTAGGAATACCTGATTTATGAATACCTGTAGGAATACCGCGTCCGTTATCCTGAATGGTGATAGAACCATTTTTATGTATCGTAACATCAATATTCGTACAAAACTTTGCTAAATGTTCATCGACAGAATTATCGACAATTTCCCACACAAGATGATGTAGGCCCGAATTTCCGGTGCTTCCAATATACATCCCAGGGCGTTTTCTTACTGCTGATAACCCTTCTAATATTTGAATATCATCAGCGCTATATTGTTCAGTTTTTGGAACGTCATTAAAAAGATCGATTTGCTCTGCCATGATCTTCCCCCAATCAACAACCAATCATTGTCATATCTTAAGTATCTTTAAGTATTTTAGTGTAAATCCTCGTTCACGTAAAGCCAGCATAACTACACTATAAACTTAAAACCGTTCATATAGCAAACGTATTTCAATAATTGTGCTCTAGCTTCGTATAAATGGCCTAACTTTTTCAAACGATGAAATACGAACATACATTCTATACCAACCTTTTGCTTTTTGCAAGAAGAACCTCAACAAAGAAGGAATGATTTCATTTTCACTATGAAGCAAAAAAGCATGTATAAGAGTTCTACCTGCCACTCTTCATACATGCTTCTAGCAACTCCAATATAATGTTGTCGTCTCTTCTTAAGCTTAAGCTGAGTTGCAAATAGCTCTTTCACCTGCAACTGACACTTATTAGATGCTTTATCATTAGCTGTAGGCATTTTTCATCGCTTCGATAATGATTACATTAGCAGCGCGGGAGACGAAAGGAAACTGAGAAAGTGGTAATGGATTTTGACCTAAGCCCAATTCAATCGTGAATCCTGGTCTGCGCCAATCCTGTATAAACCAATCCTTGTAACCTGCTGTACTATTCACGTAACGTATCGCATCAAATCCGCTTGCTTGTGACATGCGAGTCGCATAAATCTCAGACTCTGGTGGCTCAAGTCCTTCAAATCCCCAGTAGATCTCCTCACCTTGTGTATGAAGTGCTAGCACGCGATTAAAACTACGCTCGCGCGTTAGCTGAGCAATCGCTTGAACTTCTGGCTCAGTTAACGGTGCTGTTCCCGAAAAGTCACGAGGTGCGGGCTCCTGCGGACCCTTTACAGCATCGACCTCCCATAATGCTGGGAATTGCTTATTCAAATCGACTCCGCGAATATTAGCCTTCCATCCACTGAAATCAGTCGAACCGTTATTAATTCTTATAACCTCCGAGCGATACGGTTCTTCCCATGGTGCACCGTTTATTGCAAGATTGACACCATCAGGATTAACCATTGGTACGAAAGACATCGTATTCATGGAATACAATGGAAACATAAACTGACCTTCAAGCGGCTGACTGTTCGTTGTAGCCAATAAAAAATCATTAATAAACGTCATTAAAGCACCGGATGTAATCCATTCATTCGCATGTATTGATGCATTGACATGAATCTCTGTCGGTCCGTTGCCTAATCGAAGCTCTATGATATCTTTTCCCATCACACTTTTACCGATTGTATGTGCAGTTAGATTCGGATAAATTTTGCGCAGCGTATCAATATCCTGAAGCAGCTGCTCATATGTGTAATTTTTTTCCCCATTGATGACACGGCTTGTTACTCGACTCGGAAGAACGATTTTCGTTCCGATTTGCAGCTGTTCTGTTTCAAGCGTTGGGTTGCTTTGTAAAAGTAAGTGTAATGAAATATTGTGACGCTTAGCAATTTGCCAGAGCGTATCTCCTGCCACGACGGTATATTCATTCCACGTATAACCGGGAATATTGATCAGATCACCTACTTGCAATACAGAACCAAGCGTTGGATTACTATCTAATATTAACTGTAGCGGCACATCAAACAGTACACTATAATTCCACAATGTATCACCAGGACGTACGGCAATTTGCATTCTAATCACCCTCTCATACCTTTCTCCACTAGCCTATGACAAATGCCTAGAAAACGTTCCAGTAATATTAGAGGGACAAAATCTCATTGGGTACAGGGCAAGCTTGCACCACAGGCTAATCACACACAAAAAAGCCGATCCTCCTGTAACTGTTGCCATAATCGCAGACAGCTTTACATCGAGTAATCGACTTTTTTATCATTGCTTATTTATATTTGCTCCAGCTTGGATCTGAATTTTCAAGCAAATAATTAAAATCATTCTCCAAACGTTTTCGTTCTGCTCGTTCTGCTTCAGCTTTGCGAGCTGTTTCTTCAGCGTTGCGCTGCTGCTCCGCCTGCTTAACTGCCTCACCTTGTGCTTTCAGCTTAGCGAGTGTATCTGCATTCAGCAAATCCTTAAGACTTGCTCCTGATGCCCCGACATCATTAGTTGAAGGCTTGGCAGCATAACTACGCTGCTGAGTTACTTTCTTTTGTTTTTTACCCATAAATATCACCTACTTCTTACTTTTCATGTATCGTTAAGCTAGCCGCTGCACGACTAGCAAGACTGCGTGCCTCATCTACGGAATCCGCAGATGACAACGCCACAGCCATACGGCGTCCGTGTTTCGTCTCTGGTTTGCCAAACACGCGTACGGTCGTATTCGGAATTGATAGTGCTTCCTCTAGACCGCCAATCGTGAATTGCTGCAGCTCTGCGTCAGCTTTTAATGTATGTGTAGCCGCTGGCGTCAGTAGTCGAATAGTAGGAATAGGCAGTCCTAATATCGCACGCACATGCAGCGCGAATTGCGACCAATCCTGAGACGCCATCGTCACCATACCTGTATCGTGCGGACGAGGCGATACTTCACTAAACAGTACGCCATCCTTCGTTAAAAACAGCTCTACTCCATATATCCCGTATCCACCTAACTCATCTGTAATGCTTCGAGCAATTTGCTCGGCTTCTACGATCTGTGCTTCACTCATCGCATGGGGCTGCCATGATTCAATATAATCTCCATCACGCTGAACATGACCGATTGGTTGACAAAAGCTTGTACCTGATACAGAACGAACTGTAAGCAGCGTAATTTCCGATTCAAATTCGACAAAGCCTTCTACAATAACGCGTCCTTTTTGTGTGCGACCGCCTTCCATTGCGTAGGTCCAGCATGACTCAATCTCATCCTCGGTATAGCATACGCTCTGACCTTTCCCAGAAGAGCTCATTAAAGGCTTGATTACACAAGGAACACCAAGCTCTTGCACAGCTGTACGAAGTTCACCAAGCGAATCAGCAAAACGGTACGGCGCAGTAGGCAGTCTGAGCTCTTCTGCTGCTAATCTGCGTATCCCTTCACGATCCATCGTCAACTTTGCTGCTCTTGCAGTAGGCACAACATGGTATCCTTCTGCTTCAAGCTCAAGTAATGTGTCTGTAGCAATGGCTTCAATTTCCGGTACGATATAGTCAGGCTTCTCACGTTCGATTACCGCTCGAATCGCCGATCCGTCCTGCATATTCGCTACATAATAACGATGTGCGACCTGCATTGCAGGAGCATGCTCATAGCGATCTACCGCAATCGTCTCAATCCCTAGACGCTGTGCTTCCAGTATTACTTCCTTGCCCAACTCACCAGAGCCTAATAGCAGCATTTTTTTCGCATGCTGAGAGTAAGGTGCTCCATGCATAAGAAAAGAACCTCCTTGGAATATTCGACCTGAAAGGTCATTATTCTTCCATTATTGAGGTTCTTTTCTTAAAAATCAACTATACAAAGCGATATTGCGCTTTAATTAATCCATGATACACACCTTTTTTATCCATTAATTGCTCATGATTGCCTTGCTCGACAATCGTTCCGTGATCGAGCACAATAATATCGTCAGCATGCCTGATCGTAGATAAGCGATGTGCAATCATAAACGAGGTGCGGCCCTTCAGCAGTACCTTAAGTGCCTCTTGAATTTTTAGCTCCGTATCCGTATCAATGCTTGCTGTCGCCTCATCCAAAATGAGTATTTTCGGATTGGATAGCAACGCACGGGCAAAGGATAGCAGCTGGCGCTGTCCCATAGACAGCATATTGCCTCGCTCTTCAACCTGAGTATCGTATCCGTCTGGCAAACTCATGATGAAGTCATGTGCATTAACAGCCTTCGCTACCTTTACAATTTCATCATGGGTTGCATCCAGCTTACCATATCGAATATTGTCGCGAATCGTCCCGGAGAAGATAAATGTATCCTGCATGACGAGTCCAACCTGCTTACGCAAGCTATCTAGCGACACATCTCGAATATCGATCCCATCAATTAATACTCGGCCTTGTACGGGGTCGTAGAAGCGACAAAGCAAGTTAATGATCGTACTTTTACCTGAGCCAGTATGACCTACTAATGCTATCGACTGACCAGCCTTTACATTAATAGCGATATTTTTTAGCGCTGGTCGATCCGGCTCGTATTCGAACACGATGTTTTCAAACGCTACATCACCTTTAATATTCGGCAACGGCTTTGCTTCCTGCTTCTCGGACACCGTAGGCTCTTCATCGATAAATTCAAAGATACGCTCTGAAGAAGCCATCGCAATAAGCAGCTGGGAATAAAGCTGGCCTAAGCGGTTAATCGGCTCCCAAAAATGTGCCATATACGTAGAATATGCGACGAGCAAACCTACCGTAAATAACTCATTTTTAATTAAATGAGAACCATACCAATACAATATACATGTGCCAAGCGCAGCTGTTACTTCGATAATCGGACCGAAGGCCTGGTTCATCGCAGAAGCACTGTTCCATGATTTTAGATTCGAGTCATTCATCTGCTCAAAAAACTTAATGTTGTTTTTCTCTTGTACATAAGCTTGCGTCACTTTCATCCCTTGAATACTTTCATTCAAATGTGAGTTGATGCGAGAGTTTTTCATCCGTACTTCCTGCCAAGCAAAACGAATCTTTTTGCGAAGCGAGGTTGAGATAAAAAACATAAGCGGCACGGTAACCATAACAGCCAGCCCAAGCTTAAAGTTGATAGCTAGCAGGATGACAATAATACCTGCTAGCTGAATAATATCCATTAACAGGTTAACAACACCATTCGTGAACAGATCCTGCAGCGCATTAACGTCGTTCGTTACACGTACAAGTACAGAACCTGCAGGTCGCTTATCAAAAAAGCGGAAGCTTAGCTTTTGAATATGTGTAAAGATATGACTGCGAATGCTAAGCAGTACCTTTTGTCCAATAATATTCGTATGCTTAATGCGGTATTGCGTCGCAAATAGCTGAATAATGTACATGCCGAGCATCAACACCCCAAGTATCCATAGGGTTGATGTTTCCCCAGTACCTGTTTCGGGATGGATAATATTATCGATAGCGTAATAGATTAGCAATGGTACCCCTAGCCTTGTTAGCGTTCCGATCAGCATCATGATCAAAACAGGAATAAGCTCGCGATTGTGAGGTTTCATATAGGTATATAGCCTGCTCATTTGCTTCCAATTAAAGCTCTTTTCAATCGCGTCGTCATCTGTGTAAACGAAACGATCTCGTTTTACTGATTCATTAGCTGTTGCCTTATTCGTTGCCAAGACATCTCACCTCCTATTCCCGATTGCCCGTTGCGAGCTCTAGCTCACCAGGGAAATCTGCATATTGAATTTGATAAGTTTCACGGTATGGACCAGGCTGATGTACAAGCTGTTCATGTGTACCTCGCTGTACAATATTCCCTTCATCAAGCACGATAATTTCATCGGCAAAGCGCAATGAGGAGATACGATGTGCGATAATGAACGTCGTTCTGCCAGCCATTAATTGTTTGAAGCCTGCTTGAATCTCATGCTCTGTCTCCATATCCACAGCGCTCGTAGCATCATCAAGAATAAGAATTTTAGGATTTTTTATAAATGCGCGTGCAATCGCGATACGCTGCTTCTGTCCACCAGACAATCCCATGCCTCGTTCGCCTACTACGGTGTCATAACCAAGCGGCATTTCCATAATAAAGTCATGAGCTTTTGCAAGCCTAGCAGCTTCTTCAATCTGCTCTTGCGTTATACCAGCAATACCATAAGCGATATTATCTCGAATCGTAGCCGAGAACAAGAACGTTTCCTGGAACACGGGCGAGATAATCGAGCGCAAGCTATGCACATCAAGATTCTTCACATCGATGCCATCTACCGTAATTGTGCCTTGTTTCACATCATACGCACGCATAAGCAATTGAATAATCGTTGATTTCCCTGCCCCAGTTGCGCCAAGCAGCCCAATTACCGTTCCAGCCGGCGCCTGAATGTTAATATCATTAACAGCTGGCTTTTTATCGGGATAGTTAAACGTTACTTGATTGAAGGTAACATCGCCTTTAGCCGTTTCAGGATTAAGCACGACAGCATTCGACTCGCTTTTAATTTGAATCGGTTCATTCAGTAGTGTTAACACGCGTTCACTAGAAGCTTTGAATTGTGTATAGTTGTTGATATGGAACCCTAGTCCCCATAGCGGTCCAACAATATACCAAATTAAGCTAAAAAATGCGACAAAATTCCCAAGTGATAATTCTTTATTAATGACTAAAATACCACCGACAATAAACAACACGATGACACAAAGGTTTGCAGACGTTTCCATTAACGGAAAAAACTTTGCCCATTTTGAAGAAGCTTCAATCTGGTTCGTTTTAAACTGCTCACTACGCTCTGTAAACTTTTGAACCTCATAGCCCTCTTGTGCATATGATTTTACAGTACGAACACCTGTAATGTTTTCTTGAACGGCCGTAGTCAGATTACTCATCGCCTTACGCATCTCGCGAAAGATTGGATGAATCTGTCCTTCAAAACGAAAAGCTAAAAATAACAGCAATGGAATGGGTAGTAGTGTAATTAACGTAAGCTTCCAATTCATTGCCACCATGACTGCGCCGCCAAGCACAATCATGAATAATACGTTCAGCAGCTGAGCAAATCCGAACCCGATAAAATTTCGAATTGCTTCCAAATCAGCAGTTAAGCGAGACATTAGATCTCCCGTCTTCGCTTTGTCATAGTATTGGAAAGATAACGTATTCAATTTCTCATACAGCGTATTTCTCATTTTCGTTGCAACTCGGTTTCCTAATCTGCCACCGCAAAAACCGTGTAAAAACTGATTCAGTGCCTTCAAGCAGACGACCCCAACAACCGAAAGTGAGATAGGTGCTACCAACTCGAAATTTCTAGGCAAAATCACTTTGTCGATCAAATAACTTACCAGGTAAGGCTGAACAAGTCCGATTCCAGTTGCAAGCACAAGAAAAAGTATTGCGCCCACAATAAACTTTTTCTCAGGTGCATAGAATCGCTTCAGCTGCCTAAGTATTTCCAAAACGGTCACTCCTCACTTATTTTAGATATGAAGAATCTTATCAACTCGCCTGTTGTTGAGCAAACAGCATTATAATGGAAATCTATCTTTTTGTGCGGTTATTGTGGCAAAACAATAAACATTCCTCACTTTTACTCTCAAATGATGGTGTTCATTCGGCTTTATGTTCAAATTGCTCCATTTTTGCATAATTTCACACAAAAGACCAAAAAAAAAGCTACTACTTTTCGATATCGAAAGGTAGCAGCTTCATCACGAACTTAGATCAATTACCTTAAAAGTTAATCATTAGTGATTAATTGCTTGATTTTATGATGTACAACCTCTAGCTTGGATACATATGATTCATCTTCAAGCAGCAAAAGCTGTTGCTTGCCGTATTGCGTAATACTTTGCCCAAAACGGTCTAGCTGAGCAGCAAGAACTAACTGCCACTGCTGCTCATAATGATTCTGCCAATCCATCTGAACATTGCTCATCCATTGCTCCATACTTGGGAAGATTAATTCCTCTAGCTCTTTTCTTAGCTTCGCTTTACCATCTCCTTCAAAAAACTGCTTTGGAGATTTAATGCGGCTGCTAAGCCACTTCACACTAATATTACGTTCTTGCCAATCAGCAGGCTGCTTAGGTTGAATGTATTCCAGCGACTTAATTCCAGGCTTTTGATAGCCCGCTAATTTTTCACCAGCAAGTTCAGCAAATTGATCTAGCTGCTTATAAACGGCTAATTCGATCGCTTTCTCTACTCGCATCGTTGTCGCAAGCAATTCCTGCTGCAGCTCTAGTGCTAAGGAGCGTTGTAGTTCTAGCCATGCACTCCACACAGCTTGAGACATCGAACGACCATCGTCCTTGAGAAGTGCTGGATTAAATGCATAATTATAAAAGTCACCGAAGCGGAAGGACAGCCGCTGAACAATATAGTACATTAATTCGATGATTTCTTGGTTCATTGCAGTCGGAAGCTGCTGTGATGCCTGCTCTTCCTTCACTTGCGTCAGGTATTGCATATTTTGCTTTATGCTATCAATCTGCTGCTGGGCATGAAGCTTGGCAGACTTTGCACTGTCAAGAAGTGCTGTAACCATATTCACAGCTCTTTTTTGTTCAAGCAATGCAGAATTCACTGCAAGGGCACCAAGTTCATCATGGATAAACGAATGGAATACTTGCTCAAAGCTCGCTATTCCCGATGCTTCCATGGCATGATGATCACCTGATTGTTTAGCTTCAAGTGCCTGCAAACTTGATATCGGAAACATTCGAGGCGACAATATACCATGTCTATTCAAATTCGATTCAACATGTTCCATGACAGAGCGCAGCTCTTGCTCGCTGGAAGCAAGGTCTGACGCATTAACGATAAAGAACATTTTATCAAGCTCAAACTGATCCTTTACTCGACCAAGCTGATCCAGGAACTGACTATCGGCATGGGAAAATGCATGATTATAATACGTAACAAAAAGAATGGCGTCCGTGCTTTTAATATAATTAAAGGCAACTCCTGTATGACGAGCATTGACTGAATCTGCACCTGGCGTATCAACTAATATAATGCCTGCTTTCGTTAAAGCGCAATCATAGTAAAACTTAATCTCCGAAACAAAGCAAGACCGCTGCTCCTCTGCTACATATGCCTGATAAAGATCATGATCTACTTCTCGCTGCTTACCGAGCCAAGTTTCCTGCTCGCCCCAGCCATCACGTGCAGCTTTTACGAAGCTATAGTGCGCTCTACCGCCGTTATGGATTCGCTCTGGTGTTAATGTGTCGATTAGTCTAAACAGATAGCTCTGATCCTGCTTTTGTTGCTCCGTAAGCTCAAAGCCTAGCAGCATTAAAGAATAGCTCATATCATCAAGCATCAGCTCTCGAGACTTCATATAAATCGTCGCTGTATCATGCGAATGCTCTGAATCTGGCGGCAGCAGGCTGTTGATCGCTGCAGTCGTCGGATTAGGGCTAACTGGAAGAACGCGTTCCCCGATCAGAGCATTAGCGAGCGATGACTTCCCAGCGCTGAATGCCCCAAACAACGAGATCGTATACTTACGGCTGTCTAAACGAGCAGCCTTTAGCGAAAGCTCCTCAACGATCTGTTCCATTCCTTCTACTTCGGACAGCAGCTCAGCGCTTTGCAGAAGCGCTGCCGACAGCTGCTTTGCATTAAGCTGTGTTTGGACGGTTGCTCCCTGGCTTGCAGCAGCGTTACTGATTGAGCTTAAATTAATCATTTCTTTTTGCTCAACGAAGCTGACATCATTTCCTGTTCGCAGCTCTAGCACTTCAGGCAGCCTAGGCGCTTCAGGCTGCGGCATTAAGAGCTGATCTAACTCAGTTCTATAGCTTTGCTCACGCTGCAAAACAGATCGGTACTGCTCAGCCTGTGTCAATTGCTCAGATAGTTCATTGATTTCATTCCTCAATTGCTCAAGCTTGTTTTCTTCTTGTAACGCATACTTTGAAGCGAGCTTATCAACAATTACTAACGCCGATCTCCGATAATGTGATTTGATTGAAGCAGCAAGATCCTTGCAATAAGTCAATGTATACTCATTCCCTAGTACAGCTCCATTATGAATACCTTCAAGCAGCTGTTGCTCAGTTGGCTGTACTTGCTCCAGCAACTTCAATTCTAATTCCAATTGCTCGCGATCGAACGAAACACTTTCCGCAGCTTTACGAAGAAGCGTCTGCATATGCCAGGCGATGTTCGCATCAGTCAGTTTTATCAGCTCAGCATAAAACGCTTGCAAGCGTTCTGATTGAACGGCAGCAGTTTTTTGCTTTGATGCTAAAAAACTTGCACGAAACCCTGCTTTACGACTTTCTAAAAACTGCTGGGCAAGATCTCTAAGTGCTGCTGGAGTGATGTTGGCATTATCAAGCAGACTCTCAATTTCCTTACGTAATTGCACTGGATATTGCTCGATTGCTTCATTAAGAGATTGGATTCTATCCTTGACTTGCTCAGCGTCTCGTTCTAATCCTTCGAGTTTTTCTTGGCCACCAATTTGCGTAAGTAGTTGTTGCTTTAGCGGCTCAGTAGCTTGTTCAAGTTCCGTTATATAAGCGTTCGTAACATGAGCCAAAGAGCTCCACACACTATAGCCTGTCAACTCATTCTGGCAGCTCTGAAGATCATCTACTAGTCGCAATACGCTTTCCCATTGATGATATGGATGCTGAGGCTCTCGAAGCGATAAGTACATAATACCAGCAGGCTCCAGATGCCAAGCTTGAAAGCTATCGGCTACGCTTTGCTGGTAGCTTTCGAAGCTTAATTCTGCCTCGCGATGCTTATCGATTTGATTAACAATAAAATATAATGGCTTGCCCCACTCTCGCAATTCCTTTGCGAATGTGAAGTTAATCTCAGATTGGACATGATTGTAATCCATCACATAAAAAACAACGTCTGCCATATGTAAAGCAGATTCAGTAGCCAGCTTATGCGCTGCATCCGTAGAATCAATACCCGGAGTATCCAGCAGCGTAATCCCTTTTTTCAATAATTCGCTTGGATATTCAATATGTACAGAAATATATGATTCTCCATCCTTACAGTATGCATCTAATTGATCAATTGGTACCTCATCATAACGAATCGACTCGTTTGCAGACACTTTTACCTTTGCTTTACTTTCCTCTCCGTAAGCAATCGTAACGACATTAGCGCTTGTCGGTATTGGACTCGAAGGTAATAATTTGGCTCCACATAATGTATTTAATAGAGTAGATTTCCCTGCAGAAAAATGTCCACATAAAGCAATAGTAAGCCGACCGGCAGTCAGCTTACTATTGAGCTCATCTATTTTATGAGCATGGGCTTGATCGTTATGTGAGGACATTTCACTAGAGATTTTGTGTAATTTCTCTTGTAAATTGCCTGTCAGCATATTAAAAATTCTCCTTATTCACTAACTTCTTCATCTTCAGAAGATGGCAAGCAAATTTCGAACACATTTCCATGTTGCAGAATCATAATATCACGAGCCTTCTCTTTCATTACAACAACTTCAGGCTTAACACGCATACGTTCGATATATTGTACAGGTACATGACCTGATCCACTTACCGTAATTCCATCAATGACAATATCTTCGTTCTCTTGTGGTGCTGCTTCAAGCACTTGCTCGTAAATATCAGAAAACTGTTCAAAATTTTTAGTGTACACGGAAATGCATTTCATTAATAATCATCCTCTTATTTTTTTGTAGTTTTACGTTTAGTTTTGGTTGATAAGGCAGCTTTCATACGCTGTTGGCCTTCTTTGCATAAATCAAGTAATGGACAGATCTCGCATTGAGGTTTTTGTGCCTTGCAATGATAGCGCCCAAAAAATATCAACCGATGATGAGTAATTGTCCATTCT
>Ga0160467_100264_pt1 | contig 62069 bp, 53 predicted proteins | sample HID1972I_E11MG_FD_108221 | JGI IMG/M metagenome (GOLD analysis project Ga0160467, IMG submission 108221) | Enriched pill bug-associated microbial communities from UW Madison campus, WI, USA - HID1972I_E11 MG | ecosystem: Host-associated > Arthropoda: Insects > Digestive system > Unclassified ... | reverse complement strand
CCACGATATCGCCCTTCACGAAGCGGTAGTTCGGCTTGTTCTCTATATCACGCAGATTGGCCAGGTTGCCTGCATAAGTGAGCTTATCCAGGTTCATGATCTGGTAATCAGGATAGGTGTTTATAAAGCGTCTGACTACGTGGGAGCCGATGAAGCCGGCGCCGCCGGTGATGAGTATTTTTTTCATATTAACTCTGCATTATTCTAAAAGCCCGCAAGATATTTCATTTTTTTATTTTTTGCGTTTATACGCCCAAATAAAACCAGGTAATAATCTTAAATAGGTTCTTGAAAGCAAAGCTGTCAGAGCAAACAGACTTGAAACTTCATTTCTTAACACACAAACTCATAACTACCGACAACCTTTGCTGACTAAACAATCCAGGTCTATTTATCCTTTTCCCGCGAAGCAAATGGAAAATCCCTGCAAATATGTGCAAAAATGAGAAGCCTTTTAAGCGGTATGGATATTGAACTTTTGATAATGAGCAGGGCGGTAAGAAAGAACTTAGAAATATGGTAGCGATCATTTTTCGAGAAAAAAAGAGTATTAACGCTCGTAGTTTGTGCAATTAAATCCCCATGTGTAGAATTCTATACACAAACAAGGATTTTTAAAAGTGTATAATAAAACGACATATCATCACAAAAAGCAACAATAGTAAATTAACAAAACTCTCAATTATGCAACATCACGGACAAATCATCGAAAAAGTAGTAAGAAGGAACGGACACTCAATCAGCGACGTAGCAAGACTGACAAATGTCAACCGTCGATCTGTTTACAACTGGTTCAATCAACAACAGTTGAAGCCTGAGATCATTTACAGGATCGGGTGCGTCATCAACCATGACTTCTCTGTCGAACTTCCACAATTGTTTACACCAGAAGATTTTGAAAGGGGCTTTAAGAAAAAATCGTTTTTAGGAGACAACGTTACCGATTCAGACGATCTTTACAATAAGCATTACTGGAAAGATAAATATATCGACTTGCTTGAACGCTACAACACCTTGCTTGCAAACAAGGTATCGGTAGCGATTTAATCGATTAGGCATTACTCAGATCGAGATACTTTAGCGTATTTTGGTCAGCTAAACTCGGCTCTGTTACATATGACATCACATTACTTAAAATCTGATGTTTATTAAGATACTTTTCTGCATACCAGCGACCCTTCAGGGTTTCGCTGGTATGATCAGAAACACAGCAATCCAGGATAGCTTCTTTTAGCGCATCATCATCTTCACTCGGTATTACTACCCCCATTTTGTGGTCAACTACGGCCTTATAAAGGGACGTTCCAGGATCTGCCGTCACCAGAGCCAGACCACCGGATGATAGTATTCCGGTAAGTTTTGACGGCAACATCAGATCGGCAGCATTCTTTTTCTGCAGTACAAGATGCACATCAGCCAGGTTTAGCAGGTTATTAAATTGATCTAAAGGCTGCAAAGGCAGAAAACTGATATTGGTAAGCTCCGCATCCGAAGCAAGCTTCATAAGCTGCTCTTTATAAGGCCCTATTCCGCATATTACAAACTTAATGAAACGATATTTTTCCATGCTTTTTGCAATAGGAATAAGACTCTGCAAACCTTGCTTCTCGCCGATACTTCCTGAATAAAGAATTATCTTATCATCTTCGTGATATCCCCAACTTCTTTTCAGGTCGCTCCTATTATTCAGCGGAAACAACTTTTGGGTATCCACCCAATTAGGAAACATGATGATATCTTTCTTAACCTTCTTTTGGACCTTCGCTTTCATGCCTCCGGAAATTGTACTCACATAATCGACACGGTTCAAAATATACTTTTCGAACTTCAAAAGAACTTTGAATGCGATGTCGGCTTTTATCACCTTCAGTTGTCTCGCTGCTTCTATTTGCATATCGTGAATATGATAATCTATTTTACCACCTTTAAAAAAGCGGTAAAATAACCCTAAGAAACCGAGATGAAACGGCGGCGCCATAATAAAAATCTGTTGATGTCCTTTTTTAAACAACAGATAAAAGATGACAAGAAATGAGCTGATCAGGAAGGTCAATTCCTGCAATACCCTTCTCCCTCCGGATGGAACAGCCGGAACATACATAGGGCATCTGTATATATTAAGCTTACCTTCCCTTTCGATTTCCTTTTTATATGTCCTTCCGGAATATGGTTTCTGCACGCTCCAGTTAGGATAATATGGGAACGATGTTACCATGGTGACGTCATAGTCTTTTTCGACCAGCCAATCGACCATTTCGCCTGTGTATTTGCCGATTCCAGTGAGTTCGGGAGCAAAATTAATTCCTAATATGAGTACTTTCTTTTTAGCGGTGATGTCTTTTTTCATCTGAGAGTATGAATTATAAGGTTTATCAAGAGAGTTAGATGAAGAGTGTTTTTTCTGCAGTGGAAGCATAGAGATGCGTCAAATCGTCTTTAATTTCAGGATGACTGGTTTCTAAAAAGTTATTTCGTAACCTAACCGCCTTTGCTGGATTTCCCGCATAAACAGTCCAGGCATTTAGCTTCTTGCTAGTTAACGAGCCTGCACCAAGAACACTTCCCTCTTCACAGTAGGCACCAGGTAACAAGGTAGCTCTGGCACAAATCCAAACGTAGGGTTCAAGCCTTAGCTCCTTTGTGATATACGTAAAATCCTGAGAGTTATAATCATGGGTAGCTCCACAGATATAGGCCGACTGAGAGATTGTTACATGATGCGACAGGTATACACCTCCGGGATTGTAAATTTCAGCTCCCGGACCTATACGCACAACATCCTCAGTTTGCAACAGCCATGGTGCCCAGATAATCACGTTTGGATAAATGGCGTTCCCCCGTCCAATCCTGGCTCCGAAAATGCGCAGAACAAAAGCCCTCCATGCGTGCAGGGGTCTTGGCGTCCATCTGCATAGCAAAGCCCATGACACGATCCACAGCAGGCGCCTAAGACGGTTCATGAGAGTGAATGTGGGTTGCAAATAGGGATCAATATCTTGTTTACGCTGTAACAGGTCCATGTTCTTTATCTTTTAATTGTAATGCGTCTATCATCCGCTGCATAGCAGGCTCCACGGCAAAGTGCGTTTCATACACATACCTCGCATTTTTCTTCATCTTTTCCTTTGCTTCAGTCGACATTTCACTCCAATATCTTAGGAGCTTATAAGTACCCTGAGGAGTGTCATCTGCAACGACTGCAGCCTGTCCCCCGGAGATCTCTCTATAAATATTAACCTGGTTCGAAATCAGAACAGGTTTGCCGCAAGCTAATGCTTCAACGACAGCAATTCCAAAATTCTCCTGATGGCTGGGAAGTATAAAAGCTTCGGCACCGTAATAGGCTCCCCATTTCATGTCGCCCGACAGCATGCCGGGAAAGATGATATAGTCTTTCAGGTCCGGAGCACTATCTACCTGTTTTAGTATCTGCCTGCCATATGGCGTTTCAAGCCCGGGACCTGCTATTAGAAGCCTAGGCACTTCAACATGCGGATCATTCTTGAGGAGCTGGCCAACCATTTCCCGATAGCTCTCCACCAACATGTCAACACCTTTCTTTTCGTGTATTCTGCTAAGAAAGAGAATATACTTGCTGCTGCGCAGTTCAGGATAGCAAGCATAAAACAGATCCATCATTTCGTTGCTCTTGATAGGCGGCTCCTCGACTCCCAGTCCTACGACAATTTCCATCTTTGGTTTATAGGGATTGAAAGGTTCATGCGCAAGCTGCTTCTCTTCTTCACACGTAAACATCAAGGCATCTGCTGAATTGACCACATGTCCTTCGAGTAACTTCCAGTATATCGTATTACGGAGAGCCTTCAACCGACGCCCGTTGGCTCTTTGAAAATAGGGATCGAGCATACCATGAGGCATGACGTAATATTCAACTTTCACTTCTTTTACGGCTTTAGATAATGCGAAGCCGGGATACTGCCACAATCCGTGAACAATCACCTTATCGTAGTTTGATAGATTGCTGACCAGCCATGGATAAAGGGCTTTATTGTAACACCAAGGACCGGATCCCCTTCCTAGTGCATGCACGATTGTTGAGCTTTCTTTTATGTAACCGGCGGTTGGCTCATCAAGCGTAACGATTTCATTCTGCACACCCTTCGGTTCAAGGCCAGCGACGAGAGTCCTCACTGCTTGTGACATCCCACCGGACTTAGGATCAAGTGACGGTATAACATGTAAAACTTTCATCTCTATATATTCTGAAAAGCGATTAGTATATTGGGCAAATGTGTGTTTAGTTAAGCATGCAAGCTCGTTTCATGAAGACCTGTCTCGTGACTTTCGGAATTGTGTTTTTCTACTCTTTTCAACACTCTATACAGTATTTTCTGCGGTTTCAATGTAGCCAGAGTTAAACCTGCCATAAGCACGTTAAACCCGAGGTTTGTCGGCTGCGCCCACTGTCCTTGCAGTATTCCAACAAAGCTCGATGCAAACAACATCCAAGGGAGAATATCACCTTTCGAAATCCTTTTTATGCTTTTTACGCCGATTTTAACGGCGAGCGTTGTACGGATCAGGATGGCTGTAATGCCTAACAAAAGACCCATCTCACCTATTAGCCTTCCCCATTCACCTTCAGATATTAAAAAACCTGTTGAATCACCCGTTAACAGCTGATTTCCCGCATTTGTACCCATACCGATTCCAAGTCCAAAGAAAGGCGCATTGGGAGACGCTAAAACCGCATCATACATGCCACCAAGAAATCTGTCAACGAAAGTTCCCTGCATTCCACCTTCAACTTCAGAAGCTGACGTGAACCTGGTCAGGAACGCATCGATAGCCGGACCGAGGAATTCTGTATTACTCAGAAGCATAACAAGTAAGGTCATGGTAACTCCGGTTAACAGCATCTTCTTGATATACTCCGGATTCCGCCATACTGCAACAAAAGCCGACGCTACTGTAAGACCAAGCATAAATGTCAAGGTTCTGCTAATGGAAAAAGGAATCGCAATTAAGATTCCAATGGAGGCAGCTATTAGAAGTAGCTTGCTAACCTTCTCCATTTTTAACCAGTGATAAATGCAGAAGACCCCTGCGAAACCGAAGAATTGAGCGGTACCATTGGTAAAAGAGAAGGTTGCTGGAGGTCTCATGAAGCCATTAGCTCCCGAAAACCCGGCACCTTCTTCATTTCCTCCCACACCCCAGTTCACAAAAGCCGACTGCGGACTGTAAAATTGAAATACTATCAGAATAGCCATAGGTAGTGTGATCCACAATGTTACCTCACCTATTTTCAGTACATCTTCACGTGTAAAGATTGTTCCTATAATAAAAATCAGCGGAAAATGAAGGAGGAAAATTCGCGCACCATAGATTGCAACGGTCAAATTCCCATGGCCCAGGGTAAGAGCCGCGACCACAGCTACCCCTGTCAATGCCATCATCCCATACATCATCAAACTGTTGGGTAAGACTCCTTTATACCATGAATACCCAATTAAGAAAATCGCTATTGGATCGCGGACAATCAAAAGCGGATCTGCAAGTTGAGGAAGCACCCATTTTCTCAATGCGCCTTCAAATAAAACAAGTAGAAAATATGCCCATATTGCTTGTTTAAGAGCTTTATATGGATTATTCGTAGCTTTAGACATGATAGTAGAGGCTTGGTAATTTCTTTTCGCTTATCTGTGTAACTATACTTGAGCCGTATCGTTCCCAACTATAGGTAGCTGCATGTTTCATTGCGAGGTTACCCATAGACGGTATTGCGGATCGGTTGTTAATGAACCAGCTGATCTTTTCCGCTATAGCTTCCGGTGACCGGATTGGTACAAGAAATCCTGTATAACCATCCTGTACAAGGTCAGCGCCTCCTGTATTTTCCGTAATAATGAGAGGTAATCCCTGGCTCATAGCCTCTTGCATAACCAAAGCGCGTCCTTCCACTATAGACGGCAGACAAAATATGTCGCATGACTTCATCAATTCCAATACCTGATGGTGTGGTCTGCTTGGCTCATGTGTAAAAGTCGCTAACTGACCTCTATAGAATTCCATCGAGGCAAGCGGCAGTCCAAGAATTACCAGTTCAACCTCATTTGGGCTAAACATTTTAACAGCGTTAAACAAATCACCCAGCCCTTTTCGCTGCCCCATACTCCCAACAAAAAGCACTCGAAGCGGGCGCTTTGTATCCTTTATTTCCCCTTTAAATAAGCCACTACCTGCTTCCGGTGATCCGAAAGGTGACATGATTATTTTCTTGTCCCAAGACCATTCAGGCAATGAATCTTTCACAAAACTGCCCGGCCCAACTACTATATCTGCTAACTCAAGTTCTTTTGTCTTCCTTCTCAATTTCTCGGAGGAATCTTTGATCCCGCCTCCAAGTGTTACCGACCATGCAGGTAGTCTTTCGGATTCTTCGAGCAATAACCGCCTGCTGGTTTCCCAATACGCGATCGGAAGATCGTAGATACATTTCAACCCCAAATGTTTGGCCATTTTGAAAGTTTCATATGCTCCATCCTCATAAGCATATACGGCTTCAAACGGTTGCTCCTGTAATATATCAGGGAGACTCCTTGCAAAGCTTCTATCTAGGTCTCTGTAGACAGCATCGATGCTAGCTAATCCGTATTCTTTGCTCGTGAACGCGGCAAGACCCAGTTTAGGTAAAAGCAGTCTGGAGACTTCCAAAAATGGCCTGGTCTTAACTTTAGCAGATAATCCCGGATAAGACCTGCGTAACCACTCTTGCTTGAGGCTCTTCGGTAAAAATTTCAACCATGAAGATGCTGCGCTTGCAGCTACCGTTGTGTTGAAGCCTGCTAGCATGCCGGCTTTGTCGAAACTTTCAAGGACCGCCCTTACGTTACGATTACCTGTCGGATGAGATATAAAAATTTTCATGTGCTTGATAGGTTTATTTTAGCCCTCTTTCATCCAGCTCGTCATGTTGAGCTCAATTACCTTCCAGTTCCGCGTTCTCCAGAACCAGTGGTGCAGTTGCTTTTTGCGTTTCTCATATTCTGGTGATACCAGAATGTCAGACTTATTCATTAATTCAGCCGGCTTAAACAGAGCCCTTGCGGGCGGATCGGACAAATTCGATGGGATGTCACAAATTATTGGAAGTGCATGCGCTGCCAGCGCTGCGAACGATCCAGATTTTTTCAGAGTTTCTGGACTGGATGCAACCAGAGCGACTTCTGCTTGAAGCAACTCTCTGGAGACTTCATCTGCTGGCAGTGCTCCAAGCTGGAACAACACATCCTCACCCAAGTGTTCGTTTGCGAATTCCAGTTCCTGATCAGCATAGTTGTTATTAATCGGACCGATTGCCAGAATACGCTTGATGAGTCCTCTAGACTTCATCGTCTTGATAAAGAGTATATAGGTTTTCAACGTCCATAGACGTGTATGTGCAAGTCCGAATACTACCCAATCTCCCTGCTGGCGTTCACTTCTCAATCCATCTGATTCATGAGCTGGTAATATATTGGCCCCGATACGGCCTTTTCGAACGTCTCTATTCATTGTTCTGTGAGTTGTATGTTGTAATAAAAGGTTACCGCTATTTGCGGCCGTTTAAAGACTCAACCAACAAGTCGGTCCCTAAGATCCAGATGGGACGATCGGAAGTACATCGCTCGAAGCTTCCGAAGTATCGCCATGGGTATCTTTAAGACTCTGACTTAGGTCTCCGCTGTCCCTCCAGTTCCTATGGAGGACAATAAGCAGGACGAAGAATTAAAGTAATATCCCCTATGATTCAGCTGCACTGTACGGATAGTCGCTCACTAGCATACATACTACTGCCCCTATCAGGGTATTAAACCGGCCTGTCAGTTGAGTTTATCTTCTGCTAAACCGAAGCTTAGCTACTAATTTTTTTAATTCTAAAAATGCAATATCCTCCATGCATAATAGCCTCAGAACTAACGATGAACAGCTGGAGATTTATCATACCTCTGATTGTTGAAATATCGATAAGTAACACTCCGAGTCCTATCGTGCATAGACTTAAGGCTATTAATAAAGCAGGATTTATGGTCCAACCTCTGTTTGAATACAGGTTAAAAGCGCTGCCGGCGATCATGCCGATACAGCTCGCCAGAACACTAAGGACCACTTCATGGTTAAGCCCCGTGTATTGAGGGCCCAACACCCATAATATCTGTCCTGAAAACATCCAGGCGCTAGCCATTATTGCAACACAGAGTACGAATAGCAACATCATTACCTGCAAAAAGCGTCTGAGTAACATGTGCTTCTTCGGAGGTAATCTCGCAAAACGGGGCATTATAAGTGTTCCGAACAGTACCGAGAAGAGATTGAATAACATAGCTATCCTCCCCAGAGCTCCAAGCTGTGCTATTGTTGATGTTGAGCCGTATACTGAACTTAACCAGATGGTAATTTGACCCGACAAGCAATAATAGATTGAAGCTGGCATTACCCGATAAACAATATTCAAAATGGAGGCGTTTATCTGCTTGTCTGCCTTGGTACCGAAGTCGGCATAGCGGGAGGCGAAGAACCTAAGTTTTATATTCATCCAGATCTGCGGAATTCCCGACGCGAGAATAGCTATAAATGCCCAAGGCATAGCAAAAAGACAAATGCACAACAGCACGAGCCTGCCTATATTATTCTGCACCTGCAACTTCTGCAAAGGCGCTATCTCCTGACTCAGCTTTGGCACGATCTCGAGCAAAGACCCTGATATTGTTGCAAAAAAAGCAGGAATTAGCGAAAGGGTGATCAGACAAGACAACATCCAACTGGCATCATGACTCCTCAACATATAGAAGAGGATAGGAAGCACTATGACTAAACTTGCAATTGCAAATTTCCTGCGAAGCAGAAGTGCTGTATTTAGAACACTTCCCAACCTTTCCCTATTTGGCCAGGCTTTCGCACCTTCAGACATGGCACCGGTAGTTACTCCCCCATCGTTCAAAACCGCCATTGTTCCCAGTACAGCATTAGCTATGGTATACAACGCATATTCCTGCGTCGACAGCATCCTTATTACCAGAATACCACAGGTGAAGCTCGTAGCCTGAACAATAAGCTGTGCCGAGCCTGCCAAGGAGATTATCCTGAGCCATTCCTTAAGTCTTGAAGTCTTTCCGTTTAAATAAAGTTGTTGCGTAGACACGTGATATACTAAAATCTGCTTGCTAAATTTTTTATGAGCTTACGGGAACTGATCGACTTTGATTTCGAATAGTTATAATAACTATAGTCGTAACTGTAACCGTAACCCGTACGGTTTCTTTGTATCCCGTTAAAAACAATATGCATTGCAGGCATCATCTTTTCTTGCTTTAGTTGTCTTATGAATTGCACTTCGGCTTTACTTGTGACACCCTGACGCACCATGTAAACCGTTAGATCACTTACCCTTCCAAGAATCATCGCATCAGTTACGAGATGCAACGGAGGAGTATCCAGCAAGATATCATCGTAGTGTTCTCTAAGCGTTTTTATTAATTCAACCAGTCTCTCTGACTCCAATAGTTCAGCAGGATCATCCACAATGGGCCCGGCCGCTATAATAGAAAGATTTGACCTGACTTGAGATGGTTGAATAATCTGATCGATTGTAGCATCACCTCTCAGATAGTCCGTAATCCCGGGATTCTCTTTATCGAACTTAAAGTACTTGGCCATCTGCGGTCTTCTTAAGTCAAGTTCAAGAATTACCGTACGTTTTCCTGACGCCGCTATTGATACAGCCAGATTGTTTGAGATAAAGCTCTTTCCCTCACCTGATATGCTAGATGTGAAAAGGGTTACCCGACTCTCTTGCTTTTTACCATATACATGAAACAAATTACTCCTGAGAGCCCGAAATTGCTCGGCAAGGGCGAATGTATTTCGATCCAATACGACTATAGCTGAGTCGCCCTCTTCCTGAATCAACTCCGCCAGAACTGATATCTCTGTCGATTTAAGCTCTGCTGCATCGTGTATTTTATTTTTCCATGTCTCCCGAAAACTTATCAGACCAACCGGCAGTAGGAACCCAAACATTATAGCTATTGACAAAGGAACCTCTTTTTGTGACTTCGGCCCTTCGTAATATGCTGACTCAATAGTATTTATATCACTTATAGTCGATGCATATTGCAGACCTATCTCTTCACGCTTCTGTAAAAGATATACATATAGGTTCTCCTTGATAGCCTGTTGACGCTTGATACTTAAATACTGCCTCTCCTGACCCGGAATATTCTTTATCGATGACTCCGCTTTGAAATTGAATCCCTGCAGCTGCTTGCGTGTCGCAAGTAGTGATGACCTTATTGCTCTGATATTTCCTTTAATAGCATTTTTTGTGCTTTGAATTTGACTATTTAGAGGGGCAAAGAGCGGATTATCTTCAGGCGTAGTTGCGAGCAATTTGTTACGCTCTAAATTAAGTATTGCCAACTGACTGACTAGATTGTTAAGTCCGGGATCCTCAATGCCGAGCGTAGCAGGTGCGTTTCCATTACTTCCTGCAGAGTTGATGTAATTTTCGATACCATCAATTACGTTTAGCTGTACATTTACCTTATTCAATTCATTGTCGCTTTCTTGTACACTCTGCAAGTAAACTTGTGATTGAGAGGAGATGTCTGTAAGTCCCTGGCTACTTTTATAGCCCTCGACGTCTTTTTCCACACTGGTCAACTCCCCAGTTACATCTTTTAAACGATCATCAATAAATCTCAAAGTGCTTTCAGTCACCTTGTTCTTTTCTTCAATGTCAAGCATTTTATAGCTCTTTATGACATGATTTACTACCATGACTCCACGTTCTGGGTCGGTATCGACTACATCAAGATCTACTATCGGAGCTGCTTTGTTCAACGCAACATTCAATTTTTCGATCCAAGCGTTGGTAGCATCTTCAGCACTACTTAGCCTTACGACGAGATTTTTGCCTATATAGTCGACAAGATGAGCCGTTGTATCGAGCTTCCAAGTGCCAAAAGCATTAGTACTTGTGCTATTAAAAGGGACCCGTATTTCGTTTCCCCCAGGTTGAGTCAGGATATAATGATCTTCACTCTCGATAAAAACGTTGAAATCCTGTTCTCCAATTGGTCGCTTTTGATCCAGCAAATTAAAGCGTATAGGAGATGTGGTATACACTTCTTCTTCACCATACGCGTTTTCGACATAATATGTGGACCAAAGCTGAAGCTCTTCCACAACCCTACCGATCAATGCACGGGTTTTAAGCTTTTGAACTTCACTTTCCATTGCTTTTGGCGATTGGGAGATTGTAATTTCCTGAAGGGCGGTTTTCATATCTCCAGTCTTGGTATCGTCTTTAATGGTAACCTTCGCTCTAATGGTATAGGAAGGCGGCTGCGAAGCTGCGTACCAAAGTGCCAGGCCAACACAAAGTGCCATGACTATTAGAAAAAGCGGCCAGTGGTAGAGGTACTTACCAAATATTGCACGTATATCCTTCGTAGATCTCTGCTTTGCGTCTTCTTCCGTTATAGGAGCAAGATATATTTGTTCTGTTTTCATAGAGCTTATAATATTTGAGTAGCGATAAGAGTAAGTATTGAAATTGCAGAAAGAACAAACCCGATATTACGTGCCGACTGATCTACTGCTGCAGCCTTATTCTTATCAGGAGTAACGTATATAATATCGTTGTTCCTGAGATAATAGTATTCTGACTGAAATAGACCTGTGCTGGTTAGATCGACAGGTATATACTTACGAACGCCATCCTGTTCGCGGATTAAAAGAATGTTCTGACGCATACCTGTTATCTGAAGGTCCCCTGCGAGACTTAAAGCCTCCGTAATCGAAACCTGTTCACTCCTTATCGGGTAAACATTAGGACGGTTCACGTCGCCTAAAACGGAAATTTTAAAGTTTAAGATTGACAAATTAACAGCTGGAGACTTCAGATACTTGACAAGCCGTGATTCTATTAGTTCACGAGCTTGGACTGTAGTAAGGTTTCCGACTTTCACTAAGCCTACAAGCGGTAGACTAATATTTCCCGCTTCATCAACCTTATATCCTAAAGCAGTTTCACCGTTTTTATTACCGTCGGTCCAGGCATCCGGATTCAAGCTACCAACTACAATCCCGAGTATATCACCAGCCTGAATTTTAAGCGGAGAGTAATTCTTGATCTCTTCCTGAGTGATCTTAGTTTTGTCCAGATTTTGAAAATATGGAATTGTTTTGTACGTTGAACATGACGAAAGCATGATAATTGTTAAAAAGACAATAGTGTGAAAAAAAGATCTGCACATAGGTATTTATTTAATTTTTCGTTCTCGATATAGCTTCGCCAGCCCAGTTACATACTGGTAATTCGATGTGGCTTAAGCTTTTTTGCTTTAGTTAAAAAGATTGGCGGCTGGGATAATAATACCGTCTGATTTTTTCATAAAAGTAAGCGGGTTCTTCACAATTTTGAAATAATTCTCCATTATGTACCAAGTCTTGGGAACTTTTGAGAAACTCTGTATCTCAATGTATTAACCGGGGAAATTATGCGAATATGTGTTGTTTTTTGCTTGATTTCGTCCTTTTTCACTTGGTTTTTCTCACAAGTCTACATTGTATTATACATGGTGGGAAGACTCCTATTTGAAGGGTCGTTTTTTAGCTAATTTCGTAACAACTCCTCCCTGGACGAGCTACAAAATACTCTATAAATAGAATCATGATTAATCCGTTCCTTAACAAAAAAAAAGAAGCTTCTGAAAAGACATGGATGGTAATTTATACTCGCTCCAAATGGGAGAAGAAAGTAGACCGTCTGCTTAAAGAGAAAGGCGTCGAAAGTTTTTGTCCACTGGTAAAAACGAACAGAAGATGGGCAGACAGAAACATGCTTGTTGAACTACCTTTATTTACGTCTTATCTCTTTGTCCACATTTCACCTGCTGAGCAGTCGTTAGTAAGGGAGACAATGGGTGTTATCAATTTTATCTATTATAGCGGTAAGCCAGCGATAGTAGATAATGGCGATATCGAGAGGATAAGGACGATCGTCGGAAAATATAAAGATGTTGAAACTATCAGCATCAGGGAGCTGAGCACCGGAGATCGTATTAAGATCACTCAGGGAGCATTGGCAAATTTGGAAGGAGAGGTTATAGAAGTAAAAGGAAAATCTGTGTTGATCAGTATCCGCCAGCTCGACTGCGTATTAATCGCTAAGGTCGCCGTTAACCAAAATATCATAATTGCAAATCCAGGTGTTGGAACGGCTTTAGCTGTTCGGGCGTAAACTTAAATGAGATGAATGAGAACTTTAAAGATCAGCACTATGGTCAGATTATCGAAAAAGTTATTCGAAGAAATGGCTATAGCATCAGTGAACTCGCACGGTTAACTGACGTGAATCGGAGATCTGTGTATAACTGGTTCAACCAAAAGTATCTAAAGCCTGCAATCATACACAAGATTGGGATGGCACTGAAACATGACTTTTCCAATGAATTTCCTGAACTGTTTATGAAAGCAGAACAACGGGGCATAACTCATTTGCCAGACGACGCCGTTTATGCTGAAGAGGAAGGAGAAGGTCGTGCAAGATCAGAACAGTATTGGAAGGACAAATACATAGACTTGCTCGAAAAGCACAATCAACTTCTTTTAGCTTACGTTGAAAAGAGTTCTCTTTACTCATAACGTCTAACTCAAACAAGAAGGCACGAACATAGCTCGTGCCAGTGAGTTTCGCTGGCACTAATTTTCCTCTATAGGCGTCAGCAGGGATTTAAGCAAAAATCCAACTTCCCGTAGAAAAAGCAACTGGGGTCTGATTTGTTCCATAGTCACGTCTCCCCTGGTAAATTCAACCAATGAATCGGATATCTCTTGAGTCATCAGCTCAAAGTCGCCATTATTATGCAATGGCATAAATCTTTTGCAGTGGCTGATGAAAGCCTCAACTTCTTCAATGTTGACAGTATATGTAGTATCGTCAATCTTAAGAACTGCCTGATCAACGTATTCTCCGGGCCTTTCTAGTTCCATCTCTGTATGATTCATTCTTAGTATCTTAGTATTTAGCATTTTACGCAAAAAAAGCAAAAGGGTTCTATATTCGTACACTTTATTTTAAATAATATGCTAAGATCATCAGCATCAGCTGATATACTTACTTACTAAGGAGCCAGTTAGCAATGGTAACTATTTAGGATGATCGTTACTTGCAAGAATCTCTTCTTTAACACATTACAGCCTGGCATCAACAATCTCACGCCCCAGGCATGCCTTGGTGTCGAATATAACGCCATTTTCAGCTTTTAAGCGATTATAGTCCAACGCCAAAAATTGCTCATGGGCAACCGCGACGATTATAGCGTTATATTTTGTGTTTGGCGACAATTCGTTCTGGATTTTCAACCCATATTCATTCTTCACTTCCTCTTTGTTGGCCCATGGATCAAACACATCAACCTCAACTCCGAAGTCGACCAGCTCATGATAAATATCTACCACGCGGGTATTCCGTACATCGGGACAATTCTCTTTAAAAGTTATTCCCAGTATGAGCGCCCTTGAACCTTTAATCCGCTGATCTTTACGAATCATCAACTTCACAACTTTATCAGCAACAAAAGCACCCATAGCATCGTTTACTCGTCTTCCCGACAGGATCACCTGCGGATGATATCCGAGGGACTGAGCTTTATAAGCCAGATAATAGGGATCAACACCTATACAGTGCCCACCCACTAAACCGGGTTTATATTTCAGGAAATTCCATTTTGTGCCCGCCGCTTCAATTACGTCGTTTGTATCTATCCCAATCCTGTCGAAAATAAGTGAAAGTTCATTCACGAAAGAGATATTAACGTCGCGTTGAGCGTTTTCAATAGCCTTGGACGCTTCTGCCACTTTTATACTTGGAGCCTTATGGGTTCCAGCAATAATAATAGACCGATATAGTCTGTCCACCTGCTCAGCTATTTCCGCTGTAGACCCGCTTGTCACTTTCCTGATTTTAGTAAGTGTATTGACTTTATCTCCCGGATTTATTCGCTCAGGAGAGTATCCTGCAAAAAAATCTCTATTAAAAACAAGGCCTGAAGCCCTTTCCAACACAGGAATACAGTCTTCTTCCGTACATCCTGGATAAACAGTCGATTCATATACAACAACATCTCCCTTTTTAAGAATGGTCCCAAGCATTTGAGATGCCTTCAAGAGTGGACGGAGATCTGGCGATTTAAATTCATCAATGGGAGTCGGCACGGTTACTATAAAAGTATTGTAGGATCGAAGATCTTCTTTGTCCCATGAAAATTGCAGACTATCGCTACCGATCACTTCAATCAAGCTTTCGATATCTGCTTCCTGGGTTCGATCAATGGCTTTAGCAAGCTCCAATACTCTATCCTGATTGATATCAAACCCTAGTACCGGATATTTCTTGGCGAATTCAATGGCTAAAGGGAGCCCTACATATCCCAAACCAATTACAGCGATGCGTGCATTATCGGCACGATATGTGTGTACAATAGAATCCATCGGGTAAAGTTAATATATTTGCCACATAATGACGATCACTTAATGACGATCACTTACCTCTTAGAACTTCTGGGTTGCGTGTCTTTTGCTATCTCCGGCGCCTTTGCTGGCATCCAGAAAAGATTAGATGTTTTCGGGGTGCTGACTATCGCGTTCGTCACATCCATTGGAGGAGGAACTGTACGGGATATCCTGATCGGGGAATTGCCTGTCAGTTGGATGATGGACAAATATTATTCTGCTGTAATTTTCTTTTCTACTATAGCAACAATGCTATTCTGGAAACAGTTAAAGTCGTTTAAACTGCCACTGTTTATATTTGATACTGTCGGGCTTGGACTATTCACTATTGTAGGCGTTCAAAAAGCTCTCAACGCCGGCTTGAAACCTGAGATCTGTGTTGCTTTAGGGACAATTACCGGCTGCTTCGGTGGCATTACTCGAGACATCTTACTTAACAACATACCCCTCATATTCCGGAAAGAAATTTATGCAACTGCCTGCATTGCGGGAGGACTTGTATACATCACATCCCGTCAGATGGGTGTAGATATCAACATCACTCGGCTCTGCGCTGTATCAACAATCTGTTTTATACGTATTGTAGCGGTTAAATATAAGTTAACGCTTCCTCGCATGTACTAAATTATGACTAAACTCATCAAACTCATTTGTATTCTGGCGTGCATAGCACTCCTTCTTTCTACACTCGGTGCTTACGTTGACCCCAGAAGTTTTTGGCCATTAGCGTTTATAAGCCTCGCATATGTCCCCATCATGGTGGGAAATCTTGTAATACTGCTCTACTGGTTGATCCGATGGTCTCGCTTTGCCTTGATTCCTTTGTGCTGTATTTTGATAGGTTGGCCAATTCTTACAGGTTCATTCAGCTTGAGTAAAAGAGAGTCTCCCTCACCGAAGCAAGCATCACAGGATTCACTTATCCGGGTCATGACTTACAATGTGCATGCTTTTGACGAGGCTTTCCGGGAGACTTCTAACAGCAGCAAAGTACTTGATATCATTAAAATGATTCAACCTGACATTGCCTGCTTCCAGGAATACCATGAAGTTCCCGGACACTTTAACCCTACAGATTCCTTGAAGAGAATTCTTAATACACAACACTTCCATCATGCAAAATTTAACGGCGGCGGATTGGGCCTGGCGATATTTTCAAAATACCCTATTGTTGACAGTGGCCTCATTAAGTTTTCAGAGGAAGGTGATGGTAATCACGGGATTTATGTTGACATTTTAAAAAATGATAAAACTTTCCGTGTCTACACCGTCCATCTGGAATCTATCCGACTGAAGCAGGACCAACTTAATTATATGAGCCAGGTTATAAAAGGGAAGACAAAGCAGATACGTCCTTCCAAAAAGATAGGAGGCCAATTGAGGAGAGCGTTTTTCGAGCGGGCCGCTCAGGTTGATATTGTAAAACAGCATATGGCTACATGTCCATATCCATATATAGTTTGCGGTGACTTTAATGACCCCCCGTCTTCGTTCGCTTTTAACAAAATGGCAGAGGGAATGCAAAGCACTTACAGAGAAAGAGGTAGTGGTTTATATGCAGTAACTTTGCATAAAGGCTTTCTTCGTTATCAGATCGATCACATTCTTGTATCTAATAGCTTTAGTGTATCTTCTCATGTAATCATACCCGAGCAAGCATCTGATCACTACCCGGTATATGCCGATTTAGCGCTTCATTAGAACACCTCCAATCAAATATGAATCTTACTGAAACAAAAACGCTAACTTTGCCGTATTCAGATATTATGCCCGAGAAAAAGATAACCATACTCTACGTAGATGACGAGGAGAATAATTTGTATTCTTTTAAGGCTACCTTCCGCATGAAATATAAGGTACTTATCGCCTTGAGTGGTGATGAAGCACTCGAAATTATGAAATCGCAGCCTGTTCACATTATCATTACAGACCAGAGAATGCCAAATATGACCGGGGTCGAATTTCTCGAAAAAGTGATTGAAATATTTCCTGATCCAATTCGTATCCTATTGACGGGCTATGCCGATATGGGAGCTGTTGTTGACGCTGTTAACAAAGGCAAGATATTTCACTATTTGGCAAAACCCTGGAACGAAGAGGAGCTTGATATGACTATAACCCGCGCATTTGAGAAGTATAAAGAGAAAGCTGAGATTACATCCATGAATGCAAAGCTAGCCACTTCAAATGATCAGCTTGAGTTCCTGTTAAGACAGAAATTGCTGGATTAACAGCTTATTTTCCGGGAATTATTACTCTAAATGTGGTACCCTGATGTAAGACAGAGTTCACCTCAATATGCCCATTGAGCTTAAGGATAGCGCTTTTCACATTGTAAAGTCCGAATCCTGAACCCGATGACTGAGAAGTTGCCCGATAGAAAAGATTGAAGATCTCATTAATATGGTTGCGGAGGATTCCTATGCCATTATCACTGATCTCAAATGTCGCCGAGCCATTCTTTACCTCTATCTTTAACTTAACTATTTTATTAGCGTTTCCTTCTTCCTGATATTTAAAAGCGTTAGATATTAGATTGTTCAGGATAAGCATTATCGGAGCTTCATCGTTGAAAAAAGGTTCATTTTGTTCTATATCGACTTGAAACGAGATATTATTGACTTCGGCTGTCATCCCGAAGATATCCTTAAGCGTGCCGGCAATAGTTAAGAAATCGATCTTTTTAATCTTTAACTCACCTCTTTGAAGACTGTAATATTCATGCATATTTACTATATACATGTCAAGCGTCTTTAACGATTTCTTCATCATCGACAAGACTTCCTTCATCTCAGCCGGGTCGTTAGTATCCTGAGCAAGGTTAATTGCACCCATAATTCCAGACAAAGGCCCTCGAATGTCGTGACTTACGCTATAGGCAAATTTATCGAGCTCACTATATGCCCTCTGCAATTCATCATGCTTCACGGCCAACATCGAACTACTTATATGGAATTTATTTGCCTCCTCAATAGCGGATATAATATCAATTTCAGTCCAGGGCTTTTTAACGAATCTGAATATATGTCCTCTGTTGATTGCATCTATCACAGACTCTACGTCAGTGTAAGCCGTAAGAAGTATTCTGACTGCCGATGGATATAAGGATCTCACTTCGTCGAAAAATTCAACACCTGTTTGCTTCGGCATCCGCTGATCGCAAAATATAATCCGAATGTCGGGATGCTTCTCCAGATGAGCGTATGCCGCCGGAATATCCTGAGCAATGAAAATTTGATAATCGAACCGAAAGGACGCCTTAAACCCTACCAAATTATCAGCTTCATCATCAATATACAGAATCTTAAGTTTTTCTGTCATAGGACTAATTGGTACCAAATTGATTATCGGAAAGGATATTAGTCATTACTAAAAGATATTGGAATGCGCAAATTAAATACTGAACCCTCACCCGGTGAAGAATAAACATCTATATCCCCCTTATGTTTTTTGATTGTATTGTAGGCTATCGACATTCCCAAACCTGTTCCCTCGCCAACGTCTTTTGTAGTAAAAAAGGGCTCAAAAATTTTTCTTTGAGTTTCCACGCTCATTCCTATGCCGTTATCTTTAATGGACAAATATACATTTTCTTCATCAGCATAAGTTTTGATATGAAGTTCACCACCGGGTTTTTCGCCAAATTTCTCATGAATAGCGTGAATCCCGTTACTTATAATATTCAGAAACACCTGATTTAGCTTGCCTGCATAACATTCAACTTTGGGCAAATCGCCTTGATTCATTACTACCTGAATGTTATTATTTAGCAAATTATTCGCTATGATCATAGTAGAATTAAGCCCTTCATTAATATCCGCTTTCTTAAGATCATCCTCATCTACCCTCGAAAATATCCTCAGTCCCTTGACTATCTCTGCAGTACGAGAAGCACCTTCATTTATACCTTTCATCAATTGGTCTATCTCGATCTTTAGGTAGTCAAAATCAAGATCTTCTTTATACTCTTCAATAATCTGCTTCTTCTCCTGGATTGGACGATCTGAAAGGCCGACGTTTTCTATCTCATCCAAGGCTTCAAGCAGCATATCAACGTCCCTTTTAAGAGGGTTGATGTTCGAAGTGACAAAGTTAATTGGATTGTTGATTTCATGTGCAATACCTGCAGTTAACTGACCGAGTGATGCCATCTTTTCAGATTCAACAAGCTGACTCTGTGTCTGCTTGAGATCTTCCAGCGTATTATTTAACTCCGCTGTCCGTTCCGTTACTCTTGCTTCGAGAACAACGTTCTGCTCCCTTATGATGCGCTCATTCTCTCGCAATACCTGCATGGTTTCCATCTGCGACTGCTCCTTTTCAGACTTAAGTATATTAATTTTATCTGCCAGAGCAAATGATAATAAGACAGCCTCAAACGCTGAACCGATGAGAAGGGCGAAGTTGGTAATATTGTTATATGGGAATATGAGGTTTAAATCTTTGAGAACATAAACCACCACACATAAAATAAAACCACCCCATGCAATTAAGAAGAATTTTGCTGATCGCAGCCCCTTAATTTGAATGACCACTGCCATGTATAGTACGTAGATTGCGCTAAACATGGCGAGCATAAGCATTAACGTATAACTTGAATTGAAATGTCCTAGTAAGGCCAGCAGAATCTGAACACAATACAGGGCATAGAATACATACGAAACACGATGAAGTTTCGGAGTATAACTTCTCGTTGAAAGAAAATGCTTCGAAAACTCAATTGCTGCTATTCCAATCAACGCAGTGCTGAAATATATGAACATGTCAGCGATCTCAGGATACTCAGGTAGAATCAGGCGAAAAACGTAACCTTGCATCGATGCCTGCGTTAGCAAAACAACTGTGAGATAGATTACATAATACAGGTAATTTCTATCTCTTACTGTACTGTACACGAAGAGATTATATAAAATCATTACCATGATAATGCCTACATATACGCCAAACAGCATATCGATAACAAGACTATTCTCCAGAACTCTTTCTATGGTACCCAAGTAGACTGGAATAATTAGTTGCTTCCCGCTCTGCACTCTGATGTAAATCGTACGTATATCACCAGCTTGAAAAGGGATCTGATAAATAAATGTCTGGTTCTTTAGGTAACGATTATTGAACGGCCTTTTATGCCCCGTGAAGTTTACACGCCTGACAGTGTCACCATGAAGTTCGTAGAAGTCCAAATAATCAGTCATCGCCTGAGTCAGCTGGATTCCCGCCGTTTTGCCATTGGTAATGTTCTTCAATGAAAACCGCACCCAATACGAGTATGGTGTGGTTCCAAGGTTAGGAAATTCTTCGGTTGACTTCCTAAAGTCAGTTGACTTCATCGCTTCTCTGAGCGAGATATTGGAATTTGAATCTGTAAGGATTTCCAGCTTGTCTCCAATAGATCCGAAACCACCATCAAATGGAACGACCTGCTGGGCAAATGCGGTTCCTGCTATTAAACAGATTAGAAGAAAAAGAACCTGTCTGATGTAATTCATAAATTTTCTTTTGTACAGATCTTAATCGCGATTAAATAACTCAGCTTTATGCTTTCTCAAAGACCGGCTATCCGCATCGGGAGCAATAGCAACCTTCATTACGAAAACCTCATGTTGATTCATTATATCATGTTTTTGGCCTAGCGACAGAACTTTGAGAAAACGCTGTCTTAACAAGCTTAGCTTGTCCGCGACATGCTGAGGGAGATCTTGGCCCCTGCCATGCGTCAGACGGTTAAAGAAGAAAGCAGTTGATAACATGGGGTGCACAGCCACATGCTGTTGGTTTGCAAATATCCAAGCTCGCTCCGCAGCTCTTCCCGCTTGTATTAAGGCCGAGTGATTAAACTCTGGTATTGTAAGGATGACAATACCAGACGCACATTTAATTCCATCCAGCGACATTTTCTTAAAGGCATCTCCCTTATCCCACTGAGCAAGTAACTTCACCGCCTTCCAATCTTGTGCTACTTTAAAACCTGCCTTTTCACTGGCAGTGATGTCTACAGAATCCAGTTCCACGCCATTCCTGGTTTTATCAGCATCTGCTTTATTCCAACGTATCTCATGATAAAATTCCTCATGTCCCAGCTCATTAAGCAGCCTCACCTTATCACACTCAGCAATAATATCTGCTAGCTCGTCAAGTTCAGTTTCATCCTGAGTATAATATAGTTTTACGGGATCAAAAAGGTTTACGATGCGACTCATTTCGTTATAGAATGACTCATCCAACTGAACCCGCTTCGCCAGTTTGCGGTTTGTGTTACGAACAAAAATATGCCTGGCCAGATCAAGCGTTGACTGCTGTATCGGCTCCGGTGCCAGAGAAAACCGCACTGCAGCTATCATTGCCGGATTATGCTCAAGTGGAAAAATAGTCTCTTGTACAGAAATACCTAATGCTTCTGCCTGCAGACGTACATTTTCAAGTGCTGAGCCCAGAGATATATGAGATCCCATCTCATAATAGTCGCCCCAGGACCATGACTGAATTTTATCATGAAAAAGGAACAAAATACCATTGCGGTAATACCATTTCCAGGGTTGATTATTACCGGCTGAAGGTGCGGCAATACCTGCATCTACAAGCGCATTAAGATGATGATCTGCAATCTCATTCGCGTCATCGTCATATCTTTCAAAAAATTCATCAACAGAACTTCTAATATTCGACCACTCAAGTGCTGAATAAGGGTTCACTAACTGCGGTGCCGGAACCAGTGCAACCTCCGGTTTCAAATCCTTATCTCCAACTAACTCTTCCAAATCGACGTAATATCTACCCGATTCATGATATTGATCCAGCAATATGCGCCTGCACACGTCTGTGGTAAGAGCTCCACCTAAGGTCACGGACGATGCAAGTTGCGGCCAGGTATTTATCGACTGCTCCACTTCAAGCATGGATGCCTTCATTCGTGTAGAAATTGTATCAGCGCCAATCAATCGTAACACATAAGGAACCTTTTCCTCATTAGTCAGCCCTTTTACGTTTTTAGGGTCAAGCCCGTTAGCAAGACCATGAAGAATATCTCTACCCGGCTCAAGATCAAAACGTTCCACATCAAGCATCCCCCGGTCATTCGTGTCCATCACCACGGGTATTTGTAGCTCGCGCGCTTTATAACGGCTCTCAATCTTGATATCCAAACCATCACATACCTCAACAAAAAGGTCTAGCTTCCCGTCACATATGAAGAAGTGATCCATATTTTCTTCATTAAGACCATCATTATAGATCCGGATTTTAATGAATGGATCTATCTCAAGAATCTCTCTAGCAGCTATCAAAGTCTTGTTTACTCCCAGATTCTGTACACCTGTTCTGATTCTGTTCAGATTACTCAATTCTGCAGTGTCAAAATCAGCAAGACGAAGTTCCCCACAGGTGCGCTCCATGGCTAAGGTCAAGGCGATCGACTGCCCTACAGATAAACCCACGATACCAATCTTCTTCCGGCTAAGCGCCTTTTGCTCTTCTCTGGTAATTTTATATCGATTACGGTTTGTCCTCACTTCTATAAACTCATCCTCATCCAACAAGTGAACAAGACGTTTACTCCAGGGATAATAAACCCAGACGCCATACTCTTTTATACTCAGGTCTCCTAAACGCTTACTTATCAACTTGGAATAGTCATCAGGCTTTAACTTCATTGAGGGATGTTCTGACTTTATCAACTCCTGCAATTGACCATATATTTCGTCGTGTATAAACCACGCTTCTTTCTCTTCTATTAGCTTATCGAACTCTTCTTTGTCCGCCTGGCGGTAAATCCTTAATAACTGAGGGCTTAAAATGTAATTAGTATCCATTGGTTTATTTTAAAAAAAGTTAAGGTCGTTTTCATTCAACTGACCTTTCAGGAAGTTCAGCTTTGCATTGGAGATTATGGTCTCAAGATCCCACTTGTCAAGATTAGGAATTTGAGTTTCGTAATGAATCTTAATGGTTTTCTTTCTCAGTTCTTCCATCCTGATTATATTTAAAAACTCTCGGATTTTAAAGATCGCATCCTTATCTTCCTGATGGGCTTTGACGAGTGTAGGAACATCCTTCAACAACATGGTCGTTGCCAGCAGATCCAGTTTAGGGTAATAAAACGTTCCATTATTACCAATGCTTTCCTCTCGTTCCATCCCGACACACTCACATGGCTTTATAGTGTAAGGTGCGCACAGCGCAAAAAGCGATTCCAGTCCAATTTGCGTTGAAATCGCCACTGCTGCACGAATAAGGAAAATGCATCCTATCCCGTACCCCGATATCTCTCTTGAATTCCAAAGACCGCAAAGCTCACCTGTACCTTTCCGCGAATATTCCCACACTAACTTAAATATCTGCGGATCCATCGCTCCTGTAGCCTGCTCAATTGGCAGCGGCTCCGAGCCACCCGCTACATGAACCCTTGCACCTCCGTAAACTTTTGTCTTGTCAAGTGACTCCACCACGATAACAAATGCGCCAGGATTTTCTATCCACTCATTCTTGGAAGATGTGACCTTAGTAACCCCTATACTGGTTAAAACATGGGTATGTCCTTCAACAAATAATTCGCACGTCTCCGGCTCATCGATCGCCCTAAATGCTCTGAGCCTTACTTCCGGATTTTCTTTGTTTAAGGTACCCTCCATCGTTTAGTCGAATTTCACATCAAATCTACAATATCAATATACATTTTGCAGCATATAGCGATTAAGTTTTAACTTCAAACATCAATATCCGACAAAAACATGCACGATTATACATTATTCACTGATCGAACAGCATCATACGCTGCCAGTACACACACTTAAAAATATTTCTTTTGTGAATCTTATTTAGATAATATTGTAAATCAAGATTACGATTATGAAAAAGACCTACCTGAGTGATGCAGGACCGAAAGTATCGTCGGCTGTTTACGGATTTTATCGATGGAATGATGAGGCAAGCAACGTCTCCGCAGACATGGAACGCATAGTCAACCTGTGTCTGGAATTGGGCATCAATACCTTCGATCATGGTGATTCATACGGATCTTATCAATGCGAAGAGTTATTCGGAAACGTTATCAGCCAAAAATCTTTCAGAAGAGAAGATTTGGTAATTTTTACGAAATGCGGACTGAGGGTACCTCACAGCAGTCAACCAGGTATACGTATAAAGCATTACGACACATCCAGCAAACACATTATCGAATCGGTTGAAAGCTCTCTGCGTAAATTACGTACCGATTATATTGACATCTTCCTGCTGAACCACCTGGACCCGATATCCAATATTGAAGAAACGGCACTCACGCTTATGCAATTAAGGAATTCAGGAAAAGTCAAGAACATTGGTATCACAAATTTTTCTGTGTTTCAACATCAGCTACTTGCTTCGTTCCTCAGCACGCCTATTGTAACCAATCATATCGAGCTCAATCTGTTGAATACATCGGCTCTTGACAATGGACAGATAGACTATATTAAACAGCGTTATATGAAACCTCTGGCGTCGGCTCCACTCGCTGACGGTCGGATTGCGCATGGAAAGGACGATCTTGCCATCAAGGTCAGAAATAAGCTCCAAAAAATTGCGCTTAAGTATGGTATGGAAATAGAATCGGTAGCAGTTGCCTGGCTTATTAAACTAGGAGCCCTGCCACTGATCGGAACCAGAGAAGAACAGAGAATCAGAAATATTGTTAAAGCCTTTGATATAGATCTGGATCATCAGGACTGGTATGAGCTATATGCAACTTCGAGAGAAGATATTTATTTAAAATAAAGGTTCGGGCAGGGGGCCCGAACCAGTTCCTTTCAATAATAATTTATACACAAATATATATTTCCTTGTCTGACCAAAAAATGACGCCTGTCACCCTTTAGATTTTTTTCGTAAAATGACTAGTTTGAAAAAACAATTTTGCATTAAAAGACTTATTGATCATTAAAGTCTAATACATATCCTATGACAACGAAAAAAGCAAAAGAGGAATCAGAAGGCATCACCGCTTATTCTGTTAAGACGAAAACCAAGAATGTTCCAATGATCGATCCTGTCATCGATATTAAGTCGGGAAGATATATAGCCACTGGAAAAGACAAAGACGGGAATAAAATGGCAGCCATCCTTGGGAAAGCAAAAGCTGAGGAGCACATCAAAGCAGGAAACGCAAAAAAAGGATCAGGATGGGAGTAATCTCCATATCTAATCCTCATGTAACATCAAATTAACACGTTATTTGCCTTCGAGATAAACGTACTGTATTATAAAGCGACTAAAAAGAGAACAGATTGATCTCTTTTTAGTCGTTACATTTCTTTAGCGAGGATATATAAAACTAGGGGAGCAATGAACGTAAGCAACGCCACTGCATTTCCAATGATAAACGCCATTATCGTTATTTTTCGGGTTTCTTCAGGCCCTTGAAACATCTCGTTTGCTTTCATAATTCCGATCTGATTTATATGTAAATAAACGAGAAATTTTGATACGAGTTTCCTATTACGAAACTTTTAAGAAATTGATAAGGTTTCAGAAACTTCATTGAATTATCAGTTAGAAGCGCACTGATTTATAACTATTATTATCAACTTTCTTTTGTTACAAAAGCCGATTAAACACATTCAAGGCAGTTTTAACCCCTCAATATTTCACTAAAAAAGACCCAAACTGCAAATATTAGTAAATTTTAAATTAACGAAACAGCTCAATATTTCGAACAGGATAATCCGCCAGCAACTTTCCTGCACTCCCGCTCTTAACGAATTTTGTTATATACTCCAGATGTTTTACATGATGAAGGTCTGTCCCAACAACATCTATCAACTTCTCTTTCAATAGATTCAACGCAATTTGCTTTACTGCTTTGCCGTAATAACCAGCAAGCGACAGCATATTAACCTGAAGAATACATCCATGCTCTTTCATTTTCCGGTACTGCTCAAAGTTGTTATGATAATAAATATACCTCTCCGGATGCGCCAGAACAGGTTGGTATCCTTTGATATTAAGATCGAAGATAAATTGGTCGACATTCCTTGTTTCAACTTGATAAGACATCTCTACAAGAACATGCTTACCATGCAAAGGCAGTATCTCGTCATTTTTTAAAAGTTCTACAAAATCCAGATCCATCATATATTCTGCTGCAGCTTCCACCTGTACATCGATGCTCTGACTTTTAAGCTCGGATCGAAGCTGTTCAAGTACCGGAAAGATTGTTTGTTTATTATTCGGATAAACCTCCGTAAATATATGAGGGGTACATATTAATTTATCAACACCTAACTCACTTAGACCTCTGACAAAGGCGACGGAACTGCCAAGATCCCTAGAGCCATCATCAATTCCGGGAAGAATATGCGAGTGCATATCAACACCCATCCATTCAAGCGTTACTGTTTTTGGCCGTTTAAAGAAGAAGTTTAATGACGAGAACATAGATCACAAATCTAACGAAATAAAAAGAGGGAAAGCATATAGCTTATCCCTCTCTAACAACACTAAACCAACATTAATCTTTATTGTTTGATAGTAAAATTTTCCTATAATGGGTAATTAAATGTATTGAACCTGATTTGCGACAATGACACTAAAATGCAAAGACGGCTGCCAATGAAAACTGAGAAGCATTCTTTGTAAAATCACCGCTTTTCTTAAAAAAAGTATTTGCATCTGAAGTCCTGTCGAATCGTACTTCCGGAATAAAAGTTAACCCACCTGCTTTAAGGTTGGCCGATACGGTCAGTGCCGTTATTGAACCGCCCTCCACACCGTCTACGTCTTTCGATTTGAAATACTCGCCACGCAGACCTATAAGAAAACTTTCAGAAACCGCATATTGCGGGTATAGAGCCACGCCACTGTAACCTAATCCACCTGCATTGTCATTCGGCATCGAGTAATCAGCTGCATTTAGACCAAGCTTGAAAGCTTCACTAATCTGATACGATGTAGTAAGATCAACAATAGTACCGGATCCAAGTTGCTCTGCGCCAGGATAAGTAATCTCTCCAAGTACTTCATCAGTCACAGTTACACTCGCAGACCGGCCGGTTAGTACATTCAAATAAGCTGTCCAGCCTTCAACAGGAGACAATGACAACTGCGCTCCAAAATGCGACACTCCATTGAAGTCGCGATAGGTATTCCAGTCGTTAAACACGCCAACCATCAGAGCTACCTTATCGCTAACAGCATAATTTGCCCTTATACCTGCGTTTTGGAACGGGCCCGCACCAAAAAGATAGGAAGTTGAGTAATTGAAATTCGCGGCGGGAGATATCACCTCATATCCAATAAATGTACCCATGAACCCGCCTGTTAATGAAAATTTATCGGTAAAAGCGTAGGTCATATACAAGTTTTGAATGTGAAAACTGTTGTTATCTGCACCGTCTCCGTTCAATATTGACTGGTATTGACCGCGCGGACCGAAGGACAACTCCCCTACGAAACTTGCCTTACCTGTCGTTTTCGTCAGCATTAAATCAACCATACCCAAGGATATAGAGTTATTATCACTGTTGAAATATGTTGGAATATTTCCTGAACCACCTTTCAGACCGGCGAAGTCGTATTTATAATACGCATCAACCGACCCGGAAATCTCCAAAGGGGAGACACTAGAACTGTCTTGAGCAAGGGCAGTATCTGCCACTGCTGCTAGAATTATAGCAGCTAATAGTTTTTTTAGCATGTCAATAGTTAATTAATTGTTTAAGGTTCAAGAGAATAATCCGCAGGACCAAGAGGCCTCATTAGTCCTGCGGAATGGATTTAGGATTTTTCGGGAAATACTATAGGATTACAGAACCTCTGATTCTTGCACATCCTCGTCTGTAAGAACACCGTTCTTAGTAACGAGCAGCGTTCCCTGCATATATTTTTCGTTATGTTGTGTCGAATCCAGACCCAGCTCTTCTTCCTCACTAGTTACACGCATTGGCTGTATAAGGTTGATCAATTTAAAGATCAGGTACGACACCGTAAAACTATATACAACAGCAACGGTCATTGCTTTAAGTTGTGTGAAGAAGAATTCAGGATTGCCGTAGAACCACCCATCAGCCCCACCGCCATTTACTGCAGTGGTCGCGAATAAACCTGTCAAAAGCATTCCCACCATACCACCAACACCGTGACAGGCAAAAACGTCCAGAGTGTCATCAATTCGGGAATTACTTATTTTATGAGCAACGATGTTTGAGATGATTGCGGCGGCAAATCCGATAAAAATACTCTGCGGAATAGCTACAAATCCAGCTCCGGGAGTTATTGCCACAAGTCCTACAACAGCACCGATGCAGAATCCAAGAACAGATGGTTTCTTTCCCCTTAAAACATCGAAGAACATCCAGGCTAACCCCGCAGCACCTGCAGCAACATTTGTAGTCGCGAAGGCCGATACTGCTAGAGAATTCGCACCCAAAGCAGAGCCTGCATTGAAACCAAACCAACCAAACCAAAGTAGACCTGTTCCAATTAACACATAAGGTATATTAGCCGGCGGCACTTCTTTCTTTTCAATATGTGCCTTACGTCGCTTTAAGACCAATGCTCCAGCCAGAGCGGCACAACCGGCGGAAATATGAACTACCGTACCTCCCGCAAAGTCCAGGGCTCCCATTTGAAAGAGAAAACCTTCAGGATGCCAGCTCCAATGGGCAAGCGGAGCATAAACTAAAAGCATAAATAAAGCGATAAAGCTGATATAGGAAATGAAACGGATCCTTCCAGCCACAGCGCCTACGACCAAGCCTGGAGTTATTATTGCAAACATCAGCTGAAAAACAGAGAACAACGTTAATGGGATTGTTGGACCACCCGACCAGGGGGCACCAGAATTAACACCTTGAAAAAACAGAAATGTTGAAGGATTTCCGATTATTCCATTGATTGAATCTCCAAAACATAGGCTGAATCCTACGATCACCCATAGCACAGATACGATTCCTGCTGATACTACACTCTTGATCATTGTCGAAAGTACGTTTTTACGATGCACCATTCCCCCATAAAACAGGGCAAGACCCGGGGTCATAAGGAATACCAGAGCAGTGGCGGTTATTACCCATGCAATATCTGCTCCGTTATAAATCTTTCCGCCATCATCGAAATTGGGTAGTGAGGGAATAAAAATGGATCCTATCGCCGCTAACAGCAATAACATGAAGGGAATTGTTTGTTTAACTACACTTTTGCTCATTTTGTTGGTTTTGAGGTTTTAAAAAGTTATTTATTGACCAGATTTAAGATGTTTTAATGTTTTTGTGTTGATTTTAGAATAAAAATAGGCAAAATTTAAACAATTCATAATTTATTTAATACTTTTTATAAAAAAATTGAACTTTAATATCGAAAACGACAATTAAAAAATGGATAAAATGAAATAAATTCCTTGTTTAACTTTAAAACCTTTATAAAAACCAAACAAATCAATAAATAAGCAAAAACTAGAATAATACAAGTATTTTGAGAAAACCAAATCAGCAGATCATTTCCACAGACTGGCTGTTACTCATTTATGAAAGTTTACACGTTTAGATTTACCCAGAATCTCCCAATATCAATGGAAGAAGCATGGACCTCTTCTCATCCCCTCGAAATCTGGCGACTATACCCCATCTATGGAATTTTACATAACGAGGGCGTTGAGTTACAAGCAGAAAATGTATCCAGGCATGTTACTCGGATATAAATTACGCCTGTGATGGGGATACGTATGGATTGGTTAATAGAAATTACTTATACAGAGCACCACAAATACTTTATAGACGAGCAACGGTCCGGGTCTTTTGCTCTTTGGCATCATCAACACCATGTCCGAACAATAAACCGGGGAATTGAGATGACAGACATTCTCAAGTATGCTATCCCCTTTGGTCCAATCGGTAAAATTGCAAATAGCTTAATCGTGAAGGAGCGTGTCCTGGAAATATTCAACTTCAGAAAGCTGAAAACAACAGAAATCTTCGGGGATTATTAACTAATTGGAGTATACAACGCTCCTTGTTCGACATTCTTCTTCTCTAAATGTTTATCGATGAACGTTTGAATTCCCGATTTCTTCAATCCCCAATTCGGGGCGATAAGCAACTCTAAGTCCGATATACCGAACAATCGCTGAACTACAATATCTGGCCGGAGCAAAGGAATAAATTCAGAAAGAAAATCCGCATATTCTTCAAGTGAAAACAACTTAAACGGTTCTCTTTTATACTGGACGCCCATGATGGACCCTTCCACTACATACAATTGATGCAATTTAACAAACTTAATCTGCGGAAACCGATTGATTTCGTCTGCATATCGGAGCATCATCTCTTTTGTTTCCCAGGGAAATCCAAAAACGGTATGGACACAGATATCAAGAGGAGAATCTTTTACCAAATCAAGAGCCTTCTCAAGCTCCTCATGAGTACAACCACGGTTAATTCGACTCAGCGTCGAATTATAAATGGATTCCATTCCCATCTCGAGATCAACATGTAAACCTCTGGCCACATAACTCTCCAACAGCGTAACCTTTTCCGCGTCTATACAATCAGGACGGGTGCCTATCGAAAGGCCCACAAGCTTGTCAGGAGGACAAGCATCCAGAGCCTCATCATACATCATTTTAAGATAATGGGTAGGCGCGTAGGTATTGGTGTTAGGTTGGAAATAAACAATGAATTTATCAGCCTTATAGCCCGTAATGGCCCGCTCAATACTATTTTCTATCTGCTTCTTTATTCCTGGAGACTTCCTTGTGGTCTCAGGAGTGAAGGAATCGACGTTGCAATATGAGCAGCCACCATACCCCTTGCTACCATCACGGTTCGGACAAGTGAATCCCCCATCAACTATAATCTTGACTACTTTTTCACCCGCATACTTCTTTTTAAGGTACGCTCCGTAAGAGTTATAGTTCTTATATCCGTAATCTACCGTCTTCAGCTTGTCCATCGGTACAAAGATAATGAATATGATATTGTAACTTTGACTATGCTGCGTATCTACTACAAAAAAGACAAAAGACTGGTAAAAGAAACAGATCTGGAGGATCTAAGAGATATCTCAATGAATAGCATGGTTTGGGTAGATCTTCAGAACCCAACCATTGAAGAAAAAGTAACAGTCGAAACTTATTTCGATATTAAATATTCCTCTGAAGAAGAATCCCAGGAAATTGAGAGCTCCTCCAGATTCAGCGAAGTGCAGGATGAACTGGTTATCAATAGCAACTTCCTCTCAATAAAACCGACCGGATACGAATATTGTCCCGTCTCAATTATCGTAGAAAAAGGCATCCTGTTCACCTATCGGTATGATGACCTTAAAGCATTCAGTGATTCTGTCAAGAAAATCAAGAGTAGTCCGGTACCTTTTACGAACGGATATCAGGTTCTTTTGACTCTTCTTGAATCTTCCATAGATCATGACGCTGACCTAATTGAAGGACTTGCACGCAAAATTGCCAACCTTAATCAGGAGATGATATTAAGACAAAAAAAGTCTGATGAAGAAGTCTTGATTCAAATTTCTTCTTTTCAGAACGAGTCTATGTCCTTAAGGGAAAATATCATTGACAAACAGCGCCTCACCTCTGCCCTGCTAAAAAGCAGCACATTTCCAGAGGAATATATGGCCGTACTCCGCATCATGATAAAGGATATAAGTTCAATTCTGGAGCATAACAAATTCGCTTTCGAAAGGCTTGAATACCTGCAAGACACATTTATGGGTTTTGTAAATATCGAACAAAACCGTATCATCAAGATATTCACCGTTGCAACAGTTGCCTTCATGCCTCCAACACTGATTGCCAGCATTTACGGAATGAACTTCCAGTTTATGCCAGAACTTGGGTGGCGCTGGGGCTATGCAGTTGCCATTTTGCTGATGGTCGCCTCATCCTTGTTTACCCTTATCTATTTTAAAAAGAAAAATTGGCTTTAATTTCGTAAAATTATATAACAATTTCTTTGGACCTGCGTTGCTAATATCGATACCGCTTAACACCTTATCGTGAAAGAAATAATTTTAATTGACGACGAACCGTTAGTAAATAGGATTCATACCGTCCTGATCCGGTCTGCCAAGCCAGATCAGCTACTGACTGCTTTCACAGATCCGGTAAAGGGCTTTGACTACGTAAAGGATCATACAGGGAACAAACTGGTACTTTTAGATATCAATATGCCGGTTATGAATGCCTGGGATTTTCTGAGTGGATTGAAAGAACATCGTGTCAATATAGATATCATCATTCTTTCCTCATCAATCAATCCTGAAGACAAGCTGAAGGCCCAATCCTATGAAAATGTAAAAGCCTTTTTGAACAAACCACTCTCCAAGGAAAATATAAGAAAAATCATAGGCACAGGAGGTATCTCTATTGAGTGGCCCGCAATAGAATTTGAATAATCTGCTGTACAGTCTTCAGTTTTAACAAATAGGCAAACAACACTATACCAGACAATGCACAGGCTATCCCTGCAAGTACATCAAGAACATAATGATGTCCTGAATACACGGCGGCGAACCATATACCGACCATTATAAATCCAAATAGGATGTTTATAGCCCCCAGTTGATTTTTAATTCCGTAGTAGAGTACCAAAAGTGGATATGACGAATGTAGTGAAGGCATTGCTGCAAACACGTTTGAGCTCTTAGCGTAAATCGACTTAAAAATCTCTACTCCAAAATAGCTATCAAAACGCGCGAGTCCGGCAGTATTACCAAGCGTCACCGGATTGAAATCGAAACCGAATTGCTGGACATACCATGGTGGTGCAGCAGGATGAATATAGTAAATAATGAACCCGAGGATATTTATAAATAAAAAACTTAAAGAAAAGTGCAGAAACTGTTCCCTTTTAGTGAAGAAAAGATAGAGTGCAAAAAGCAACGGTACTGGCACCCAGGTCAGGTAAAAGACTCCTGAAAGAACATCCAGAAACGTCCTTCTTTCCACATAGAAAAACTCATTGGGACTTAACAGGCTTCCATGATAATTTAAACCAAACAGCTTTCGCTCCAAATGGTATATTCCCGTTATATCTACTTCGTTAAAAAGATAGTTCGGAAACGCCTTCATATAATCAAACAGAATCCAATAGACGATAAAAATGGAAAATCCGAGGATAATTCGCCTGCTGACACCAGACATATAGAACATCAGGTTAAAAAGCACTACAAGGAAAAGCTGTTCAGATTTAAAACCTATGAGAAAGAAAGAAAGGACGAGATACAATATTGACAAGCCCGACACCGTCAGGTTGTGTTTTTTCAAATCGGTCATTATACTTTAATGCGCTCTGTCAACTGTTCCCCCGTATCAGGATCAGTTGCTTTAAACTCAACATAAACTACATTCGGCACCCAGAAGGTACCCCCATCTATGTGTACATAGATACTATTCAAAATCGCTTGCCTATTTGCCACCTTGGAAAAGACGTGGTATTTGTTATCCTTCCCTTTCATGAGATACATAGGATACTTACCGTAAGAAACGAACTTCAACTCGTGCTTATCTGCGCTAATCTGCTTGGACGTGATACCATATGCGAATTTTCGCTGAATAAAGTTAAGCTCCGTACGTTTACCTCCCTCTGCATAACGAATCCAGAAAACATTCACCGGAGCCTTTTGATCCAGCTTGCCTTCACTATCCAGATTAAGCTGACATATTATCGTATTCACGTTAGGATCGCGTTGAAGATAGAAAAGCTGATTGCCGATCTTTGGTACTGGAAAACCTGGCGTCGAAACCTCCTCCTTCTGCGACGACTCAAACACTGGTACTTTATCAGCAGATACTGCTGCAGATGGAACTGCAAATGATGCAAATAGAACAAATAAAACCCCCGAAGCTGCCGCTGAATTGTCTTTTCCAACAACCTTCGTCTGAGCATCCATCAGATCAAGGGCTTTCTTTGAATCGACTAATCTTCGGAAAGCAGTAAGGTTGGTCATTATAGCCATCACCGTAATGGGAATAGTAAAGATCGAAATTGTTTCAAAGACCTGTAAAGGGAACCCTGGAATATAAAGCTTATAGTCACCTCCGATAAAATTTGAGCTGATGCCACACACAATCGCACTTACTCCTATCAACACAACTCGTTCAGGTCGTTGCATCACTCCTCCCTTACACTCAACGCCTAAACCTTCTGCCCTCGCACGGGTATAGCTTACCATCATTGAGCCGATCATCGCAATAAAAGCAAACAGAGAGCTCAGGAAGTAATGGTGAGATATCAAGTAATAACAGATACCCAGAAAAAGTATCAGCTCACTATAACGGTCAAGAACTGAATCATACATCGCTCCAAACGTTGACTTCATATTTCCAAGTCGGGCAACTTGTCCGTCCAGCATATCAAAAACACCTGCAAACAACACCAATGCACCGGCCCACCCGACGAAGTGTAAATCTCCCCGGTTGCCTTTTTCTGCTCCCAGGATAAAAATCACGGCTACGCCAATGTTAAGGACCAAACCGATTGTCGTTACAGCATTGGGGGTCAATCCCAACTTGATCAGTAACCTGACAAAAGGATTGATCACTTTATAAATCCCCATTTGGAGGCTCGTCCTGACAGACTCAAAAGACATATTTCTTAATTATTTAGTAACGCAAATGTAAGCTTAGAAATCCAATTTAAAGCGTGTTCTTATGCCCCATTCTGAAACATCAGGATTATCAAGATAATTAAAACGCCTCACAAGATCCACTCGTAGAACCTTGAAAATATTTGATAAACCTACACTACCTTCGATGTAAGGTTGCTTTTCAAGTGTATATGTGGTTCTTACTGCATTTTCATTAGTTGGAAATACCATCAGCGACTGATTAAGGTAAGGATCATTCTCATCTCTTAATCCACCGTAAAGGCCTTTAAAGCTTACTACCTCACGGAGCTTAAGCTTTCTTATAAGCGGAATTTTATTCAGGAAGAATCCATTGAAGCTATGATCAATATTCAGACTGGCATAGTGGTCACTCACAAACTCCAGGAAATTCATCAGGTTGTAAGAGTTAAGCTGATAGGCGTAAGTTTGATTCGCCCGATGAATGGCCAGTAAAGGGAAAGGAACCTGACCAAATATATAACCACCTTCTATGGTGACATCTGAATAACCTAACTGAGACAGATAGAAACGCTTGGATACATTTCCAAGCAAATTATGATAGTCGTATTGACCTTTAAAAAGCCCCTTTATGCCGGCTGTATAGCGTGCAGTAAAAACAGGCTCAGGACCCGGAACCGGCACCCGGTACAGCTTTCCCTGATAAAACTTTTCGTTAGGAGCCCAACGAAGTTCCAGCATCAGCTCACTGGTGTTAAGATCCTCAAAAGGACGCAGCATTCCATTTTCGAAGGTTGCAAAGCGCAGTGAACCGGCAGGCTTCTGATTCCATTTTCTAAAACCGACAGTATAAGAGAAATGATTTTCAAATTCTTTGACATAGTCCAGTTTGAAAATGTCATTGTATAGCCACTTGTCATTTTCACCTCGCTTGAAAGACAACAAAAAGTTATCTTCCTGCACAAACTGCAATTCCTGCCCCGGAATCTTGGTATCACGCTGAAAACTAGCTCTCAAGTAGTTTTGAGGAAACTGATAGATCGACTTGTTATTAAGAGAATAGGTAGCACTAAGAAAATACTTCCATTTTTCATCCTTGAAACCATACGCTCCGTAACCTTCGAAATAATAACGTTTACTGAGTTCTGTTGTAGTTCGCCCACCAAGTCTCAATCTGAATCCTTCAACCGGGTTAAAACTGTAAAAGGTATTCGCCGGCCCAATCTCTACTGGTCCCAACGACTTATAGCCTGCAAGGAGCAGCGTGGCTATTTCTGCGGTCCTTTTGAAAGACTTCATGTTTTGCAAACTGTCAATATTATGATATATCCCTTGTTCTTTCTCCGCCAGTTGCTCATGGCGCTTGTCTTGCCAGAACTGTTCCGGATTGCTCGGGGCTTGCTGTACAATCTCTTCGATAGGCCCATCAAACACACTATCGGCGATCGGCCTATTTAATATATAGTCCTTAAAAGATACTGTACGTTCGCCGAATACACCGGTACCCTTATTCTTTGATATACCAAAATTGATCTTCAAATTGGTTTTGCTCAAATAATACTGACCCTTTTGGTCCTTATCAAAATCAAGGTTAGACTCAAAATCCCGGATAAAATTCAGATTTATATTTCTATGTACACTGATCAGCGCATTCTTAACTGCATACTTTCCGTCCTGCGTGATATATAATTTACCCTGAAAAAGCATATCTCCTTTATTTCGTGGAGCAAAACTCAATTCAATCAGCTGCTGATTATCCCTATAAACAGTATCTGTTATAAAGTATAGATAAAAAGATGGTGCACTTGGAGCAATCGGACTCAAGAACTGATTACTCACAACAAAAATATTATTATCATAAATGTCAATATCCTGATACATCCGATTCATATAAGCACTTACCCCTTGCGCATCGATATATTTCGGATCGAAGTCAACCTTTTTGGTCGCCAGCACCTTCGTCTTTGTTCTGGAGGGATTCTTCTTATAGTAGTTCTTTGATAGCTTTTCTTCCATGTATAATGGCAGGATGCTTTCTCCCCCTATAGCTGTGGAATCCTGCTTCTGAAACAAGAACTGGTAATTCTTAAAGAATTTCTTCTCCTTAAATCTGTCGGAGAGGTCGCTGAGGGCAAATGTTAGCTTTTCATACTTTTCGTATTCTGCATAATCATAGCCTTCCACACGATTTTTATCCTTGTTTGCAATAACGTTTTCAATCAGCTCAACAGCAGGATTATTCTTATTTCTGTATTTCTTTCGTCTCCCGGATTTTACAACTACTTCCGACAAGACATTAGCATCTGCCTTCAGCAGCACTTTTACCGTCTGAGGAACACCCGGAGTGATAGCTTGAGTTTGCGACACATATCCGATATAAGTAACTGTTATCCGCTGAAAGTTCCCAGTCAGCTTCATAGAAAAATTACCATCCACATCTGTTGTCGTGCCTAGTTTCGTACCGGGAACAGTTATACTGACAAAGGGCAGGGTTTCTTTCGTTTTTGCGTCTATTACAGTGCCCTTTACTTCCGTTATTTGTGCAAAAGATACGTGCCCGAGAAACACAAGCAAAAAAGTTAAAAAGCTGATTTGGATTGACCTGATTTTTAAATTCACGATTATTTGAAGACAAAATATTTTTGTAAAAAATAGTTCCAGCCTATGCCTACCACTACTGATACAATTACTTTGCTATATATATATGATAGGCTCATATAATGAGTCAAAGAATATACACCGGATGTATTCAGTGCTATGTTACCTATCCAAACTATTATATATTTAAAAGCCTGTAAATGTACCTTTTCACCACGGGCCTGAAACACCCATATCCTACCCAGCATAAAATTTGTTATTCCTCCGAATACGTTCCCGGCAATGTTCGCCGTTACGTACCAAAGATTAAAAATCTCCACACTGACTATTGTGGTTAAAAAGTCAATTGTTGTGCCAGTTAACGAGGCAACCTGAGCTTTTATTAATTTGAGCATTGGATTTTACAGAAGACTTACAAATATAGCGACTTGCAGGACAAGATTGGCGTAAATCCCTGCCAGAACGTCATCCATCATCACTCCAAACCCTCCTGGCAGTTTTTCCAGTTTTCTGATACAGAAAGGTTTTAAGATGTCAAAAAGACGAAAAAGAAGAAATCCTGCGATTAAAGTATTAACTGTAAGGGGTATAAACATCATGGCAATGTACATACCGGCAATTTCATCAATTACTACCCTGTAATTATCTTTTCCCCAATATTGTTCGACTTTGTTAGCAGAGTAGACCCCAATAGCGAATATAGCGAGTGCTACCAGTATAGATATCCATGGAGTATTAATTCCACAAGCCCGTGTATAATATAAACTGACACAACAGAAAACAGAAGCAATAGTGCCGCCGCCCTTAATGTACCCGATACCCAGACTTGTGGAAATTAATTTATACATTTTATTGAATAGAATCCACCAGATCCTGATAGTAATCAAGGCCAAGATGAGTGATAAGATCCTCTCCCATCATATGGCGAAGTGTATTCTGTAACTTAATTAATTGCTTGAAGATATCATGTTCTGCACGAAGACCTTCAGCTGTCTGAGGCGACTTCAGATAGAATGATAACCATTCCTGAATTCCTGTCATACCTGCACGTTTGGAAAGATCCATGAACAATGCAAGGTCAAGCACGATCGGAGCGGCCAGAATAGAATCCCTGCACAGGAAATTGATCTTGATTTGCATAGGATAACCTAACCATCCAAAGATGTCGATATTGTCCCAGCTTTCTTTGTTATCTCCATGTGGAGGGTAGTAGTTAATACGAACCTTGTGATACATATCAGCATACAATTCTGGATTATTCTCCGGTCTGAAGATCTCATCCAACACGCTCAGCTTAGAAACTTCCTTCGTTTTAAAGTTATCCGGATCGTCCAGTACAAGACCATCTCTGTTACCCAAAATATTGGTTGAGAACCAGCCACGTACACCAAGCGCTCTTGCACTTAATCCTGGAGCTACAATGGTTTTCATTAATGTCTGCCCGGTTTTGAAGTCCTTACCGGCAATAGGGGTTTCAGTCAAGGCTGCAAGCTCCAGCAAAGCGGGAGTATCAACAGTCAGGTTTGGAGCTCCGTTCGCGTAAGGAACACCTTCTTTCAGCGCAGCATACGCATAGATCATACTTGGAGAGATTTCAGGATGGTTTGCAAGAAGTCCAGCCTCAAAAGCTTCCAGGCTCTGATGAACGTCAGTAATCTCCTGGAAAATTTCAGTAGAACCACACCAAACCATTACCAGGCGCTCACAGTTATTCTCAGCTTTAAAGTTGCGGATATCCTCAATCACTTGTTGAGCCAGATCTGCCTTAGTAGTGAAAGATTTAATGTGAGTTCCGTCCAGGTTTTTCACAAAACGCTTGTCAAAAGCCGCTTTCATCGGAATCAGGGCTTCCAGCTCAGGTTTGATTGCATTTAACAGCTCAGCGTCAAGAACCTTAGCCTTAGATGCTGCTACATATACGTTATCTTCGTATACATCCCAGCCACCAAAAGCGATATCATTAAGATCAGCCAATGGAACGAAATCTTTGATCTTTGGATTCTTGTTCTCAGTTCTTTTTCCGATGCGAATGTTGCCCATCTGCGTGAGCGATCCGATAGGTTGTGCGATGCCTTTTTTTACCGCCTCAACACCAGCAATAAAAGTAGTCGCCACTGCTCCTAAACCTGGAATCAGAATTCCAAGCTTCCCGTTTGCAGGTTTTACTTGTTCTTTCATTTTTTGTGATTTATTTATTGTTAAAGTAGATTCATATTTAAGCCAGCCACTTATTCTCCCTATACCAGTTCAAGGTCTCCTCTAGCCCCCGTCTAAGTGGATAATCTGCTATGAAGCCCAGGTCTTGTTCCAATTCTCTTATTGAACATGCCCAGTTTTCGGCATTCAGTTCGTTGATTTTCTCCTTGTTCAAAGCCGGACTGTCAGTCCGAAAAGAGTAAATCAGCTCCAATACTGATGCGATTGCACTAACCAGCGGGATCGGAATATGAAATTTGTAAGTCTTCTTCCGAGTAATACTTTTCATAATATCGGCAAGCTCGTACTTTGAATATACCTGCCCATCTGATACGTTATATGAACGGCCAGGAGCAGCATCTTCACGAAGCACCGATAGAAGCACCTTCACCAGATCTCTGACATATATAAAGCTGAGCTTCTGTGGTGTCCTGCCAATATATGGCTCTAACCCAGAGTTGATCGTCTTAAGAATAATAAAAATGTCTTTCTCGCGCGGACCGTAGACAGCTGTCGGGCGCACAATTACCAGAGGAAGTTTCTCTATCACCTTCAGATATTGTTCCGCCAACAGTTTACTCTTGCCGTACGCCGTTACCGGTGCCGGCAAATGATCTGCTCTTATATACTGAGGATCATTATAGACGATAGGTCCCAACGCCGCAAGACTGCTTACAAAAACAAACTTCTTAAGAGGTATTCCGGCATTTACAGCAGCTATTGCAAGGTTTCGGGACAACTCAGCATTTACATAATTGTAATCACTTTCTGTCTTCGCCTTCGTTGATCCGGCGCAATGAATAATAAAGTCATAATGCTGTTCTGCCAGTTCAGCTGTAAGCTGCTTCACATCCGACATACTGAGAGTAACCCAGGTAACCGGCAAAGACGCCAAATGCTTAATATTACTGGAAGATCTGACGGCTGCAAAAACATCAAAGCCTTCTTTCACTGCAGCTTCTACCAGATGAGAACCAACAAAGCCCGACGCTCCCGTGATTAGGACCTTCTTTTTCATATCGTTTTTTCAAAGAGCCGGTATTTTTTTGAAATAGTGCCGTTGATTGCTTCTATTGCGTTATTCATCAGATAGTTATCTTCAAGCATCCAGGAGCATTCAGCTCCCTTTATGTTGTTGGTCACTGAATTCCTTATAATAAGTCCGTAGAGACATGCCTCAATACCCAGCTTCCTGTAATCGCTGATCACACCGAGCGTAAGCACACGAAGCCAATCTATCTTTTTTAAGCCGAATAAAATTTTGAATATTCCAAAAGGTAACAAGCGTCCTCTCTTCACTTTCCTAAGAACCTGGTTAAGGTCTGGCAACCCAAGCACGAAACCCACAAACCTATCACCCTGCTCCGCAACAAGGCAGAACTCCGGATTCAGAACAAGCTTTAAGTCCTTCGCCATATGGTCAAATTCCTTTTCTGTCATAGGGACAAAACCAAGATTCTGATCCCAGGCCGCGTTATATACTTCCCGAAGCTTAGCTGCCTCGTTCTTGAAATCTTTTACGTTGATCTTTCTGATGGTAATATTACTCCGCTTTAAGCGGGCCTGCAAGGTATCAAGAAGCCTGACAGAACGGTCGTTATGTGTTGCGTAAGGAACATTGTAAGCAAGAAGATCCACTTTTTTACCATATCCGGCTCCATTGATCAAATCAAGATAGTAGGGAAAATTATAGGGCATCATCACTAACGGCGGCGAGTCAAACCCTGATATCAGGAGACCGCAAGTCTCGTTTGTCGAAAAATTGACTGGACCAATTGCTGTAGTTGCACCCTGATCCTTAAGCCATTTCTCGGCTTCATCAAATAAGGAGTCAGCTACCGCCTGCTCGTTCACACAGTCAAAGAATCCAAAGAATCCATCTGTGGCTTGATTATATGCGTTATGATTGTTATTTAAAATAGCCGCAATCCTTCCACATACCGTATTATTATCGTCATAAGCCAGAAATAGCTGAACTTTTGAATGATCATGAAAAGGATGCTTACCCGGTGTGAGCATATCGCGCTGAGCTATATAGAGTTCAGGAACGTAATTGGGATCCTCCCTATAAAGGTCATGTGGAAAATCGATAAAGCTTCCGAGGTTCTTCTGACCTTCCAGGGCGAGCACTCTCATCTTATATCCTAGCTTCTTAAGTCCGCAAAAACATCTCGCTTCTTGAATGCACGCGTCAACTTTTCTACAGCCTCATCGATCTGATCAAACGTATGAGAAGACATAAGCGAAAATCTTAAAAGAGACGAATCTGAAGGAACAGCCGGAGATACAACAGGATTAACAAAGACACCATCTTGCAAAAGATCATTCGTTACCTGGAATGTCTTATCATTATCCCGCACAAAGATTGGAAGAATAGGACTCTCCGTCGGCCCCAGGTCAAAGCCTGCATCCAACAGTAATTTCTTTGCATAATGCGTATTATCCCAAAGCTTATCGATAATCTGCGGCTCACTCTCAATAATATCAAGCGCAGCGATTACGCTGGCTACAGAAGCTGGAGTCATACTCGCACTGAACAAGAGTGAACGTGCCCGATGTTTTATATAGTCAATTGTATCTTCGTCTGCGGCGATAAATCCACCGAGAGAAGCCAAAGATTTACTGAATGTACCCATAATCAGATCAACCTCATGAGTCAGGTTGAAATGCGAAGCCGTACCCGCACCGTTTACACCGATAACACCGAGACTATGCGCATCATCAACGAAGATGTTCGCACCAAACTCATTTGCAAGATCGACGATTTCAGGTAACTTCACAATATCACCTTCCATACTGAATATACCATCAACGGCAATAACTTTTGCCGCTTCTTCAGGTAATAAGCTCAGCTTGGCGCGCAAGTCGTTCATATCATTATGAGCATACTTGATCGTCCTTGAGAAAGACAGCCTGCTTCCGTCAATAATTGAGGCATGATCGTACTCATCCAATATGAGATAATCATTTCGGTTGGTCACACAAGACAACACTCCCAAATTTACTTGGAAGCCTGTACTGAAAATCACCGCAGACTCTTTTCCTACATACGAAGCCAGACGACGCTCTAATTCGAGATGAATATCAAGCGTTCCATTCAGAAAGCGTGAACCCGCACAACCTGTACCGTATTTATCAATCGCATCCTTTGCGGCCTCTTTGATTTTAGGATGATTTGTCAGGCCCAGATATGAATTGGAACCAAACATGAGAACTTCCCTACCATCTATAAACACCATTGTATCCTGGCCGGATTCAATAGGCCTGAAGTATGGATACAACCCCTTTCTTTTAATTTCTAATGCTTCTGTAAAAGAAAGAACCCGATCATGTAATTTTTTACGCATTAAGGTGAAGTTAATTTTTTGTAAAAGTAAAATTCATTTATGTGATTACTCTATTTTATTTCGTATTTTTTGTCATTCTTGACTATATACATTAAAAGGTCAAATTTACGTTAAATCAGCTGATTAATTATGCCTTAGAAAAATTTCGTCCGCATAGTTTGCCTAAAGCAAGACAAAATACACATTTTATCAACAAATTCATCCACATTATATTGAAAGTCAATTACATACCAAATATCATACCGAAGTAAAATCTCTTTACCTAATAATTGGCAACTCAACCTGCAACTTTATTTCGCTTAATCAGATAGTTTTGGAGCACTTGAAAGAAGCCGGCTCTACAGTCTGCTTCGACCAGATCAATCGCATATTGAGCACATTTAAGTTTAAGTTCTTTTCGGCTTTCCCTCATTGATGTCCTGAACACATCTCTCACCTGTGAGGGATTTAGCTTAAGTTCCTCCCCTGTTTCGATATCCATAAATTGATAAGGTCGTTCAGCATACTGAAAGTCCAGTTCCGTATGATGATCAAGCACATTATATAAGATGATCTCATGCTTGTTATGCTTCAAATGGTGCAGGGCTGAGAATAACTCTGTATGATTTCCTTGTTCCGTATGAGACTCAAAGAGATCGGTGAAGATAATCACCAAGGATCGTTTATGCAGATTTTCAGCCAATTCATGAAGAGCTGAGACGAGTGATGTACGCTTCCCGAACATCTCACCAGTAATGAGTTTCTGTATCTCAGCAAGTAAGAAGCTCTGATGAGCAGAAGTGGAACCTGCTCCTGATGAAAATTCCAGGATCTCAGAGAAGTAGCTTAGTCCAAAGGCATCCCTCTGCTTCTTGAAAAGCTCCATGAGTATTGCTGCTGAACAAGCCGAAAACATCAGTTTGTTCATCCCACCGACCGGAAAATACATAGAAGACGATACATCAACCACTAGCTGACAGCGAAGGTTGGTTTCTTCTTCAAACCGCTTTACAAAAAGTCTGTCAGTTCTTCCATAGAGTTTCCAGTCGATATTCTTAATAGAATCCCCATTGTTATATAATCGGTGCTCGGCAAACTCAACAGAGAAACCATGAAAGGGACTTTTGTGAAGCCCGGTGATAAACCCTTCAACAACCTGGCGGGCAAGAAGCTGAAGGTTGACGAAACCCTCCGAACTAATCTCGTCAAGTTTAACCGACATATTATCTGCTCTTTCCATAAAACAAAAAAACCGGCTATTGGAAGCCGGTTCAATTTATGTGTTATTTTTCTAATTTCGATTAAGCTAATTGCTTAACCAACTTCTCAGCCAGTACAGACTTTGGAACTGCACCGATTTGCTTGTCTACAATTTCACCATTCTTAAAGAACAGTAAAGCAGGAATATTACGGATACCAAATTTGGTAGAAATCGCAGGATTATTGTCAACGTTTACTTTACCAATTACTGCTTGACCTTCGTATTCCTTTGCTAATTCTTCCACTACCGGACCCACCATACGGCAAGGGCCACACCACTCTGCCCAAAAGTCAACCAATACCGGTTTATCAGATTTCAGAACTACTTCATCAAAGTTTGCGTCTGTTATTTCTATAGCCATTGTTTAATTATTTACAGGTTCTATTATCAAATTTACTTATACAATAATCTTACCACAAATTTAAAAAGACATTGTGACATGCAGATGTTTTATCAATTTAAGCGGTAAGATATCTTCCGGTCAGTAAGGGCATCCAAAAACTCATTGCTCGGAAATATCCTGAAATTTTTAGATGGCATCTCGACCGATATTGCCTGCTCTTCTGCATCATAAATCGCGAATTTCAACAGACAGTTCCGGCTCGGATTGTTCTCCATATTCAGGTGCAGCAACTCATCCATTTGCTCAATAAAACTTGAAGAAAGCTCATGCAGAGGCAGTTGAATCGTAAGGCACTTCGACATCTTATCCCTCAGATCAGATAATAGCGAAATCTGGGTAATCTTAAACTCCCAGTTATCTTTCTGCCTGAAACGCTCAGATACCGTCCCCTTAACCTGAAGAAAATACCCATCACTAAAGAACATCTTCTGCTTAACATACTCTTCACCAAAAAGCACAATTTCGGCAGATTCACTGTAGTCTTCCAACATCATCGAGCCGAAAGGCTTGCCGTTCTTTGTATAGCGATGTTGTGCATTTGAAACCAGTCCCCCTATGCATATCTCTCGGTTCTTTATCTTATTGAACTCCTCGGTATCAATTTCGTTCATCTCACCACTTCTCGCCTTAACAATAAGGTTCAGGTGCTTAACCTGATGACTGCAAAAATGATCCATCTCCAGTTTATAGTTGTCCAGAGGATGACCTGTAAGATAAATACCAATCATATCCTTTTCATACTTCAAGCGCTCTATCAATCCCCATTCCTGGCATTCAGCCATCACTGGAACGGCAATATTTGCATCAGATGTTCCTCCGAACAAAGAAGCCTGCGATGTATTTAAACTATTTTGGTAATCGCCATTATATTTGATCAGCCGCTCAATTCCATTGTAAGAACTTCCTTCTGGCTTGAAGAAAAACTGAGCCCTGCTAAAACCAAAACAGTCGAAGGCTCCGCTATATACTAGGTTTTCATACACTCTCTTATTTACGGTCCGTGAATTTATCCGCTTAGCAAAATCGTAGATATTTACATACGGTCCGTTCTTCTCACGTTCTTCAATAATACTTTCAACAGCCTTGTCTCCAACGCCTTTGATGCCCGACATACCAAAGCGGATCTCCTTCTTTTTGTTTACCCCGAAGCTCAGATTAGACTCGTTGATATCCGGACCAAGTACCGCCAGACCCATACGCCGGCATTCCTCCATAAAAAGGGAAATCTTCTCGATGTTATTCTGGTTATTCAAAACCGCCGCCATATACTCCGACGGATAATGTGCTTTCAGATAGGCCGTCTGATAAGCCACAAACGCATAGCATGTAGAATGCGACTTGTTAAACGCATAAGACGCAAAAGCTTCCCAGTCGGTCCAGATCTTTTCCAGCTGCTTTTTCTCATGACCCTTTTTCTGCGCATTCTCAACAAACTGAGGCTTCAGTTTATCCAACATCTTCCTGTCCTTCTTACCCATTGCCTTTCGCAATACGTCGGCATCACCTTTGGTGAAATCAGCCAACTTCTGCGAAAGAAGCATCACCTGCTCCTGGTAGACCGTGATTCCATAAGTGTCAGCAAGATACTCTTCCATATCCGGAAGGTCATAGCTTACCTGCTCCCTGCCATGCTTACGAGCAATGAAGGAAGGAATGTATTCGATAGGACCCGGACGGTAAAGGGCATTCATCGCAATAAGGTCTTCAAACTTATCCGGTTTAAGTTCCCTCAGATACATCTGCATTCCATCACTTTCAAACTGGAACGTTCCGTTTGTATCCCCCCTTTGATAAAGCTCAAATGTCAATTGATCATTAAGTGGTATGTAATCAATATCGACTGAGATTCCATAATTCTGCTTGATCAGCCGCAGAGCGTCCTTTATAATTGTAAGAGTCTTCAGACCCAAAAAGTCCATTTTAATAACTCCGGCATCTTCGATCACACGGCCATCAAACTGAGTCACCAGCAAGGGTGAGTCTTTCATGATCGCTACCGGGATAATATTGGTCAGATCTTCAGGCGCGATGATGATACCGGCAGCGTGTATTCCGGTATTCCGGATAGAGCCCTCGAGCTTTTCAGCCTCACGCAGTACCTGTGCCCGCAGATCGTTGCCTTTAAGGATGGCGTCAAGTTCAGGCACCTGCGCAAACGCCTCTTTCAAAGTAACTCCCAGCGTATCCGGCACCAACTTCTTCATGGCCGCAACGTCCGATAGTGGCACATCAAGCACCCTTGCGACGTCCTGAATACTTGTACGCGCTGCCATAGAACCATACGTAATAATCTGCGCCACCTGGTTTTTGCCATATTTATCAACAACATAGTCAATAACCTTCTGCCTACCCTCATCGTCAAAGTCTGTATCAATATCGGGCATTGACTTACGGTCAGGGTTTAAGAAACGCTCAAACAGGAGATTATACTTAATAGGGTCTATATTCGTGATTCCGGTACAGTAAGCAACAACAGATCCCGCAGCAGAACCACGTCCTGGACCGATAAAGACCCCCAGGTCCCTACCAGCCTTGATAAAGTCAGATACAATCAGAAAGTACCCTGCAAAGCCCATGATCCTGATGGTATTCAATTCAAAATCCAGACGCTCCTGTACTTCCGGCGTAATTTCACGATATCTTTCCTGTGCTCCCCGCATGGTCATATCCCTTAGAAACTCCCACTGGTTCATCACATCATCGGCATGAATCTTGAACTCCGGCGGAATAGGGAAGTTGGGAAGCATGATATCACGCTTCAGTTTCAGATGATCGATCTTGTCGACGATCTCATTGGTATTATCAAGTGATTCAGGAACATCGTGAAACAGCTTGGCCATCTCCGCCTGAGTTTTGAAATAAAACTGATCGTTCGGAAATCCAAATCTGTATCCCTTACCCCCTTCGTCATCTGTCGCAATCGGAGTCTTTTGCATATCACCGGTATTTACGCAAAGCAAGATGTCGTGGGCATTAGCGTCCTGTTGATCTACATAGTGCGAATCATTCGAACAAATAACTTTAACGTTATGCTTTTTGGCAAACTTCAGCAAGGTCTCATTAATGATGATCTGCTCTGGGATATCATGACGCTGTAGCTCAATATAGAAATCCTCGCCAAAGAGGTCAAGCCACCATTTCAGCTCCTTCTCTGCTTCTTCCTCACCCTTCTTCAAAATTGCCTGAGGAATGGATGCCCCAATGCAGCAGCTAGTGGCGATTAATCCTTCATGATATTGAAGGATCAGCTCTTTGTCAATTCGCGGCCATTTACTGTACAGGCCTTCCATATATCCCAAAGAACAGAGCTTCGTGAGATTTTTATAACCCTGTGCATTTTTTGCCAGAAAAAGCTGATGAAAACGAACGTCGCGGTTCTCTTTTGTAAACTGTTTCTTGTGCCGGTCATCCACTACGTAGAACTCGCAACCAACAATAGGCTTAACATTATGCTTACCTGCCTCTGCTACGAATTTAAACACACCAAACATATTCCCATGGTCTGTAATAGCCAGGGCCTTCATACCATCGGCAGCAGCTTTCTTGTATAATTTAGAAATATCTGCAGCTCCGTCGAGCAATGAAAATTGTGTATGTACATGTAAATGAGAAAATTCCGGCATCGCTGATCGTTCTATTTGAGAAATCCGAAATTACTAAAAATTTCAAGCCCGGAATCACATGGAACCTTAAAAATTATCGTCGATAATCTTCGCAGAGAGCAAAGCCAATGGAATCCCCCCTCCGGGATGAACACTTCCACCGACAAAATACAATCCCTTAACTGAACCTATGAAATTTGGATGCCTGAGGAATGCAGCAAAGCGACCGTTTGAGCTGGTACCATAAAGCGAACCCTGATAGGAAGATGTTCTTAACTCTATTTCCCTTGGATCCAGCACCTTTTCCACCACAATCAAAGGGTTGATATCCTGATTCAAAATCCGGCTAATTTTTTTAATAATATTTGACCGAGCCTCGGTTATCAGGCTGTCCCAGTCCTGTCCGACATTGGCAGGAACATTGATCATCACGAACCAGTTCTCCGCACCTTCCGGCGCATCGGTTCGAAAGCATTTGGAACTGATATTCAGATAGACAGTAGGATCGCTGTCTATCGTTTTACGCTTCCAGATAGTATTGAACTCTCTCTCATAATCCTCACTGAAAAAAATATTATGCAGATCCAGCTCCTTGAAAACTCCCTTTATCCCCCAATAAAATATCAATGCAGAGCTGCTTCGCTCCTGTTTCAAAATCCTTTCCGGCAGTTTAATCCCTTTTAGCAGCTTCCTGTAGGTAAACCAAACGTCCATATTCGAGACAACATAAGATGCGGGAACGATGTCACCTGCCGCATTTACGCCTGTCACCTGTCCTCTCTCGTAGAGAATGTCCTCCACTTTCGAATTATAATAAAAGTGCACTCCCAGATCCTCCGCAAGCCTAACAAGCGAGTCAGTAATAGCGTGCATTCCTCCTTCTGGAAAATACGCTCCAAAGTGCTGCTCAAGATGTGGTATAATATTTAATGTAGCAGGCGCCTTGTAGGGGTTTGATCCATTATAAGTTGCATACCTGTTGAAGAAGCGATGAGTCTTATCATCATGAAAGTGCTTTTCATTCGCCTCGTTCATAGTCCTGAACGCATCAATCTCTCCAAAGCGTAAAACAGACTTTAGCGTTTGTTTATTCAGGTAAGAATCCAGTCTGTGCAGTGATTTTTCCAGAAATACATGATGGGTAATGTCGTAGATATCCCGGCTCTTCTTAAGGAAACGCATAACCGACTCCCGGGTATCCCTGGTCTTCATAGCGATCTCGTCAGCAAGCTTGTCGGGATCTGCCCAGGCAGTCAGCCGCGTGCCATCTTCGTAGAAATAGCGGCATACAGAATCCAGTTTTTGGTAACGAAAGTAATCAGTAGGATTTTTCCCTGCTAAAATGAACAGCTCGTCCACATATTGAGGCATCGTAAACAAGCTCGGCCCGGCATCAAAGCGAAAACCAGAGCTCACAAATTCAGTAAGCTTCCCCCCCGGATAAGAATTAGCCTCAAAAACAGAAACTTTATAGCCCTTTACGGCAAGCCGTATAGCCGCCGCAATGCCCGCTATACCAGCACCAATGACGATTATCTGTTTATCATGATGAGTATCGGTCATAAGCAGACCTCTAATGTAAAGAAATTGCTTTAAATCCCTTTGTCTTTATTGACCTGGTAGGCAACTAAAATGGCGAAGACACACAAGGCGATCAACACTGCAATTCCGAGTTTACGTTTTTGTTTATCTTTCCAGATCAGATAGAATATAAACCCGATTAAAGGAACTGCAAATAGAAGGGCAAAGATCAACGAAGTGGTTATCATTTGATTATTATTTAAAAGTTCATACGGGCTAAAGGAGAGATATCCTGTCCGGCGAAATCACCGCGAAGGTATTTATAATATCCGGCAATGGCGATCATAGCAGCGTTGTCAGTACAATACTGAAAAGCGGGTATGTACACCTTCCAGTTCTCCTGTACCGCCACATCCTGCAAGTGCTTCCGCAAACCTGAGTTAGCAGATACCCCGCCTGCTATGGCGATATGCGAAACATGATACTGTTTCGCAGCTAACTTTAGCTTCTTTAGCAGGATAGTCACTATACGATGCTGAACGGATGCGCAGATATCTGCCATATTGTTTGTAAGGAAATCGGGATCAGCTTTCTTCTTATCCCTGACGAAATAGAGAATAGAAGTTTTTAAACCACTGAAGCTAAAGTTAAGACCCGGAATTTGCGGCTCCGGAAAGCTGAAAGCAGATGCGTTTCCTTCCCTGGCTAATTTGTCAACAAGTGGCCCTCCGGGATAAGGAAGTCCCAGGATCTTAGCTGTCTTATCAAAAGCCTCTCCTGCGGCATCATCGTTTGTTTCACCAACGATCTCCATATCAAAGTAGTCTTTCACCAGAACGATCTGCGTATGCCCACCTGATACCGTCAAACAAAGAAAGGGAAACTCCGGCTCGGGGTCATCAATAAAATGCGCAAGAATATGCGCATGCATATGATTGACCTCTATCAGCGGCAGATTGCGCGCCAGTGCAAAACCTTTTGCAAATGATGTTCCCACAAGTAATGAGCCCAATAAACCCGGTCCCCTGGTAAAAGCGACGGCTTGAATGTCTTTTTTGTTTATTTTAGCGGTCGATATTGCATCTTCTACCACTGGAATAACATTTTGCTGATGAGCTCTGGAGGCCAGTTCGGGAACGACACCTCCATATTTGTGATGAACTGCCTGAGTCGCAATTATGTTAGATAGGATTTCACCATCTTTACATATAGATGCAGAGGTTTCATCGCAGGACGATTCGATAGCGAGTATAGTAGCCAAACTGGATAAAGATTTTATTGTTGTTGTGATTTAAAGTACAAAATTATTAAAAAACTACTTAAAATAACGTTATGGATTTTATCTGCAGTCATTCTACTGGCTGCGTCCCTGATTTTTGCTTTACAGTTTAAATCGGTCCAGACTTATGCGGCGAAACGGGCAGCAGCCTACTTGTCCGGAGAACTTAATACAACAATCGAAATCAGGAGCCTGTACATTAAACCGTTTAAGCTCGTTGTACTGGAAGATCTGTACATCCAGGACAAGGAAAAAGATACTCTGCTTCATGCCCCAAGGTTTTCAGTTGACCTCAATCTCCTTTCCCTCAGAAAAAGAATAGTAGACATCCAAACTGTAGAACTTAACGGCGGATCCTTCTATCTCAAAAAATACAAAGACAACACCACCAATCTGCAGTTTATCATTAATTATTTTGACTCGGGTGAACCCAAAACGAAAAAGAAACCATCTTCCAAACCTTATACCGTTACTTTCGAGAAAATTGCTATCCACAACACGTCCTTCAGATACAGGAACTTTAACGACAGCACGCTGACACGCCAGGTCAACTTCAATGATATCGGACTAAGCAGACTAAATGTCGTAATAACAGACCTGGATACTAAAAACTTCCTGTTCAAAGCTAAAGTCCGCGAACTGAGTTTCATGGAGAAGAGTGGCTTCTTTGTCAGGAACCTGGATACCGATGCCACAATTGACACCGTCAGCATGGAGTTTGCTAATCTGAAGCTGGAAACCAACAGAAGTTCCCTGGGCAAATATCTATTGTTCAAATACCGTGATTTCGGCGACTTCTCTGACTTCATCAATAAGGTATACGTCAAGGCTTCACTTCAAAACAGCACACTCCATTCAAGAGATATTACCTATTTCACATCGGCACTCAAAAATATGAATGTCGACGTCCGACTGAACGGTGATGTCAGCGGCCGGGTTAACGATATCAATGCAAAAAACGTTACCCTGACAGCTGGGCAGGCCACCTACATCAAAGGTAATTTCGGGATAAAGGGACTTCCTAACATTGACCGCACCGTGCTTAGCCTGCAGGTCGAACGTCTTTTCACCAATAAGAAAGATGCAGACAAGCTCATCAAACAAACTACTGGGTTAACCGGGAAGATTCCTGAAATCGCAGCAAAGTTTGGCAATGTCAGCTTCCAGGGTAGTTTTAACGGACTCGTCAAGAACTTTAAGGCAAAAGGTGAATTTAAGACAAGCCTTGGCCGGCTTCAGCCCGACGTCAGGATGAACCTGAGCGGAACACCAACCTACTCAGGAACAATTCAGGCGGTAGACTTTAACTTAGGTGATCTGCTCGGTCAAAATAAACTTGGACGCACAAGCCTCACCGCAAGGATCGACGGTCGCGGATTCGACCTACATCAGCTGCGCGACAAAATAGACATCGACGCACGCTATTTTGACTTTAACGGATATCGCTACAGCAACATTGATATGCGCGGCGACATCATCAATAAGCTTTTCCGTGGAAACATCCGTATAAATGATAAAAACATCAACCTGAACTTCGACGGAGACATCAACCTGAATACCCGCCTTCCGGCCTTCAAGTTTAACGCATCGGTAGCCAATGCTAACCTACACAAACTTCATTTTACCAAAGACACCCTTCAGCTTAACGTAAAGGTGAATACTGCCTTTGCCGGCAACAACCTAAACAACATAGAGGGTGATCTCAGGTTGACTGAACTCCGGCTTACCAGCAAAGACAGCTCTCTTCTGGTAGACGAGATCAGTCTGCAGGCGGAGGGGCTGGGCAGTTCAAGATTGTTGGCTATAAATTCAGACATCCTAGAAGCAAACATTCGCGGAAGATATGATCTTAACACGCTACCTTCCTACTTTAAGTCGGTAGTTAAACGCTATATCCCCTCATTGAATGCCGATATACGAGAAGTAGGCGAACAAGACTTCAACTTCTATCTTAACATTAAGGATTTCGCTCCCGTCGCGATGCTGATACTTCCTGATCTGCGGATACCCAGGGGAGCAGTATTTTACGGTCGTTTTAACAGTGTGGACAGCATTGCAGCCCTTAATGGCTCGAGCGAGCTAATAGAATACAAAAAGATAAAGGTTAACAACTTCATTATTGACGAATCCGCCGCCCGGCGGGCACTGAACCTTTTCATGACGGCTGACCGTATCGACATCACTGACAGCCTGTACATTAAGAACGTCAATTTTGCAAACATCCTGTACAACGACAGCCTTTCGCTAAACATCAAGCTATCAGATAAAGATGCGACTAATCAGCTCGATCTCAACGGACTGATTGAGTTTGGAACAGACACGCTCGCCAAACTGAGCCTGCTTCCATCAGATTTCATCATTAACCGAGAAGTCTGGCGTGTCCCCGAACAGGTAAAACTACAGTTCGACAACAATAAGATTTTCATTCAGGGTTTCGAGCTTTTGCGAAATGAGCAGCTTCTTACTATCGACGGTATTATATCCGATCAACCCGAAGACAAACTGAACGTAGACTTCAAAAATTTCACCCTTGTAACATTCAATGCGCTGACAAGGGCTGCTGGAGTGATTCTAGGTGGGCAACTCAACGGAAACGTATCCCTCAATTCTGTATTAAAACAGCCTAAGATAGAAGCGCAGCTGAAGATAGATTCCCTGGTGATGAACAATACCCGGGTGGGCGATCTGAATCTCGTCGCCGACCTCGACAATGTCACTAAGCTGGTGAACGTTAATATGGACATCCTCAAAGATGGCAAGGAAACCATGAACGTTGTAGGTACTTATAATGCCAGCGCAGAGGTCAATACGCTTGACCTTGACCTTACTATGGAAGATAATGAATTGGTCATCTTTACACCTGCTATCAAAAGCCTGGTATCTAACGTTCAAGGTCAGGTATCAGCCAAAGTAAATGTCAGCGGCAACATCCTCGATCCCCGGATTAATGGAACCCTGGGACTAAAAGATGCGCACTTAACCGTTAATTACCTGAGAACTCCTTACCGTGTTACAGATAATGTGTCTATCCGGAACAGCGTCATCAATCTGGATAACCTTGAACTAAAAGATATTAATAACAACATTGCAGTCGCTACCGGAACTATAGATCTTACGGATTTGAGAAATCCACTTTTGGACATCTCCATCCGGGCGAACAAATTCATGGCCTTAAATACCACAGCGAAAGACAATCCAATCTATTACGGAACCGCCTTCGCTACAGGAACCTTCCGGTTTAAAGGACCGACCAATAACATGAGCATTGACATCAATGCAAAGACAGAAGAAGGCACCGTCTTTAATATTCCGCTTAACGGTTCGGAGACCATTAGCAACAACGACTACATCACATTCGTCGCTAAAGACTCATCTTTTACGCCTCTTGCACCCTCACTGTTCCGGGGTATCGCCATGAACTTTGACCTTGTTGTAGACGAAAACAGTGAAGTGAACATCATCACCAATCTGGGTAGGTTAAATGGGCGGGGAAATGCCACTTTGAACTTGAAAATCACCAGTCAGGGCGACTTCGAAATGTACGGAGACTACCTTATTTCGAGCGGTAAGTTCCAGTTCACAGCCCAGGATTTCATCAATAAGATATTCGACTTAAGCCAGGGAGGCTCAATCAGATGGACAGGCGACCCTGCCGACGCTCTGATCAATCTTAAGGCTGCCTATAGCGTCCGGACAGACGTACGTCCGTTATACCTGGCAGCCGGAAGAGCTGCCGAGGAAGGGCGCGTACTGGCAGAGGCCATCATGAACCTGAACGGCAATCTTACTCAGCCAGACATATCTTTCGACATCAACTTCCCTACAGATACTAAAGTCAAGGATGAACTGCAGAGTTACTTCAATGACGTAAATAATAAGAATACTCAGGCGTTGAGCTTGATTGTGAGAAGGTCCTTTTCACCAAACACCGGTTCCGTGAACGTCCAGGCAGTAAACTCGACAATCTTTAGTGCTGGAACAGAACTGTTCTTCAACCAGCTTAACAATATTCTTGCACAATCGCTGAACCTGAATTTTGTCGATTTAAACATACGGTCTCTTAATGAAGCAAGTGCATCCCTCCGCCTTCTGGAAGATCGTCTGGTGATTACCGGAGGCGTAACCGATAGAAGAACAGAGCTAAACGATTTGAACATTATAGGAAACTCAGTCGCGAGAGACGTTGAACTTCTCTATCTGCTTCGAAAAGACGGAAGCCTGAACGCAAGAGCATCAAACAGACTTAACAACCGAAACTTCCTGAATCCTGATCAGGAATACATCAGTGCCCTTGGTCTCGTTTACCGTCAGGACTTTGAAAATCTCAGAGAATTCCTGAGGGCATTGATTGGAAAAAGAAGAAGGGATGAAAGAAGGCAATTGCCTACTCCCACCCCTTCGCCAAGTCAGCAAAAACCCACCGGACCTTCTGCGGCTATTTTACCAGGCGGCAGTGAGTCGCAGCGAAAATTTAAGTAATTTTACTGTACTGAATTATTCAAGATAGAATGTCCCATTCTATCCCTCTTGGTTATAAGATATTGTTCGTTATGTTGGTTGGAAGCAATTTCGATCGGAATATTCTCCATAATCTCAATTCCATAACCTATTAAGCCGGCACGCTTGCTCGGATTATTAGATAATAACCTCATCTTCGTAATACCCAGACTTCTTAATATCTGCGCTCCAACACCATAATCTCTCTGGTCCATCTTGAAGCCCAGTTGCAAATTGGCATCAACAGTATCAAATCCATTCTCCTGAAGGTTATAAGCATGAAGCTTATTGATGAGGCCAATGCCTCGGCCTTCCTGATTCATATAGATGATTGCACCCTTTCCTTCGGCCTCGATCATCTCCATGGCCTTATGCAGCTGAGGTCCGCAATCACAACGACATGATCCGAAAATATCCCCGGTAACACACGAGCTGTGAACTCTAACCAATACGGGCTCGTCCTCTTTCCATTCGCCCTTAACCAGAGCCAGGTGATGTTCCTGCGTATCTGTTTGCGTATAAGCAACCATCTGGAAAGTTCCCCATTGCGTAGGCAGGGTTACCGAAACCTCCTTGGCGATCAACGATTCTGTCTGCAACCGATAGTTAATTAAATCTTTTATGGAAACGATCTTCAGATCAAATTTTTCAGCGATGAGCATCAGATCAGGCAGGCGGGCCATTTCGCCATCCTCCTTCATAATCTCAACCAGCACACCTGCCGGCTCCATACCAGCGAGGCTCGCAAAGTCAATCACCGCTTCAGTATGACCCGACCGACGAAGTACACCACCGTCTTTAGCACGAAGGGGAAACACATGTCCCGGACGACCGAGATCTTCGGGACGAGTAGCCGGATCAATCAGCGCCTGAATAGTTTTGGAGCGGTCAGAAGCGGAAATACCGGTTGTACAACCATTTCCGATCAAGTCAACAGACACCGTGAAATTAGTTTCATGGAGCGCTGTGTTGGTGCCTACCATGAGGTTTAGCTCCAGTTCGTCACAGCGGCTTTCCGTCAGCGGAGCACAGATAAGTCCCCGGCCCTGCGAAGCCATGAAATTTATAATCTCTGGAGTTATATTACGAGCAGTAGTAATAAAATCACCCTCGTTCTCCCTGTCTTCATCGTCAACTACAATGATCACCTTGCCGGCCTTCAGGTCGTCAATGGCTTCTTCAATTGTATTAAGTTTAATATCCATTTGAATACAAAATTAAGCTAATCACCTAACAATACTATAATGGACGTGTAAGATTATAGACAACACACGCTGCTTAGCCCTTGTTCTTCTTAAAGCGCTTAAAGAATCTTATAAACGCCTGCTTATATGATTCAACATCAAACAAAGCAGAATCACTAGTAGATTTGTAGGTCAAAAATATGCCCAGAGGCGTTAAAACCGCTATCGCGACCCACATACCTACAACGGGTGACATAGTTCCTTCTCTCGCTGACTTCTCACCGATAGTGGATATAATGTGATAGATCAAAAAGAAAATGATCGACATCACCACGGGTAGCCCTAGTCCTCCTTTACGGATGATGGCACCCAGCGGAGCACCTATAGAGAAAAGAAGCAAACAAGACACCGACAAGGTAAACTTGCGATTATACTCAATGATATAACGGCGAATGGTTTTTTGAATAGACAGGTATTCCTCACTTCTACCCGTCAGCGTCTCTGTTACAGAACGCGCTTCATTTAGGGCCGCATTAAGAGCGGTTGATTTCTCAACATCATTGAAGAGTTCCGAAACATTCTCTTTATAGTTGGGTACAGATTTTAAAGGTTCCGTTGGTGGCTGAACATAACTAAACAGGCGGTACGAAGGTGCGATGAATGGCATTATTGCCTTCGATACGCTATCAGCCTGCCTGGTTGTCGAGTCCCTATAGAGTTTTAACTGACGAAGGTTCAGCATCGCGTAATTTGACTTAAACAGATTTTCGTCAGTACGCTTCATTTCGAAGTCGTCAAGCGGAAATTTCTGTTCCGTCGCCTTGAAGCGATAACGCGTAAAGCGCTCCCTCGGATTATAACCTTTGTCTCCCGAAGTCTCCTCATAACGCACCCCGTCCTTCAGCTCCAGAACAAGCGTCCTGTCCTTGTTGGTTTTGTACATGATACCCTCTTTCGCCAAAGTAGTAGAGGGATTTCCGTTGGGCCCTGTCTGGTCATAGATCATCACGTTCTTTAGCGTACGTCCGTCCTTTCCCTTTTCCTGAACACGAATGGCATACCCTTCTATGGTATTATTAAATATCCCCTCTTCAATGAGAAATGACGCTTTCTGATTCCTGACGTCATACAAGAGCGACCCCATCTTAAGGTTCGCAACCGGAAGCATATAGTCTGAAAACAAAAAGGCAGATATACTAAGGGCCGTTACGAGTACAAAAAGCGGTCGCATAGCCTTCTGAAGAGATACACCAATAGACTTGATAGCCACCAGCTCGTAACTTTCTCCCAGGTTTCCGAAGGTCATGATCGAAGAAAGTAACATGGCGAGAGGCAGGGCCATGGCTACGTTGGTAGCCGAAGCATACCACAGCAAACGCACGATGACATGCCACTCAAATCCTTTGCCAATGAGGTCATCGATGTATTTAAACAAAAATAGCATCAGCAACACAAACATCACAATGAAAAAGGTAACAATGAAAGGCTTGATAAACGCCTTAATTATCAGCAGATAGACTTTCTTCACTATGCAAAATTAGTGATTAGTTTGCTTATGCTCCTAATACACTGATCAAATACTGAATCTGGTTATCCCAGATCAGCCTGCGTTCTTCCAACGCCTCGGGAGGAGCGAAATCCGTAATGGCCAGGGCCACATCATTAGTTAGCTCGTCTTGTAAAATTTCCATTTCGAAATAGCACTGAGGTTCATCATCCAGCCACTTGAAACGCACCAATTTGTTTTCCTTTAAGTTAGTCAGCTTCGCTTTATGCTCCTCGCCATCCCACTGAAAAGAGTAAACTTGCTCTTTATATTTGACTTCATCGGCGAACCATTGGGCCAATCCATTAGGTTCATTTAGGAAAGAAAACAGTATTTTGGGAGAGGAATGAACTTCGTACTCTAACGTAAACTTCTTTTTTTCAGACATTTTCTCAATTCAAAAATCAATTGCAAGCAATTTTTAGATTTATTTTCTAAAGAAAAGTATTTTAAACTATATTTGCAACTCCAATTTCGGGAGGCAGCAATGCCCATAGCGATAAGCAAACCATAGTTTATCAGAAAGAGGAAAACGGCGGGGTAGCTCAGATGGTTAGAGCGCAGGATTCATAACCCTGAGGTCGGCAGTTCGATCCTGCTCCCCGCTACTACAAATACGGTAAAAAGCTCCTTTACAGGGGCTTTTTTCGTTTTGCGAATTCTTATTGAGCAAAAAGCTTATTCTTTGCATCCGCTAAACTTGTCATGAAATTTATTTGCCGGTCTTTATTACTTTCAAAAATAAAGTCCTTAATACTTTGTCCCGGATACTTACTAAAGTCTCCAACAATAGCCAGTCGCACTCTAAAGTTGGAAAACTTTTGCAGGATCTCACCAGCTAATTTGCTTTTAAGGTCAAAGAAGTCAGCGCTAATGTTTTTCTCGTGAAGAATTATCTTATCAAAGTCCTGATAGTATAAGTCCACAAGTATTTGCAGACTGTCTTCAGCATTAGTGATCAAAACTTGATCAGCTATAACTTCAGCAATTTTATTCCCGTCGTGTTCGTGTATTTCTATTTTCATTATTGAAGTGTCGGACATTAAGGTGTATAATCTTTAAATCGAATACCTTTTCCAGACCATTTATGTGATTACAAAGTACCTTTCTTAACCAAAAACCGCTTACGCAACCATTCCCGAACCGGAACATCATATAATTTCATCGTTCCATAAGCCACGGCCACAGATCCAACAAAAGTCAGAGAAGCATATAGCCAGCACTGCTCCGGAGTACGATCTCCATTTGCAACCCAGGCCGTATAGGTGTATATCAAAGGATAATGCGTAATGTAAATCGGATAAGAAATGTCTCCCAGAAATTTACAAAACCTCTTCGACTTCTCCCCTTTAACATTCCCCCCTGCTCCAAGCCAAATGATCAAAGGAAACAAAATCAAAATACACAAAGCATCATACAACCCGTTTTGCCAAACCTGGTCCCTTACTCCAACGCGAGGCATCGCCAACAATACCGCTAAGAAAATAGCGGTGATCGGAAATGCATTATTGATGAATCTCAACTTCACAACACGAGCCAGAAGCAAACCCGCCAGAAACGGATATGCAAGCCGGGTAAATCCGATCTTTAACTGCAAAGGACTGTCTATTGTCCAACCACCGATCATATCACCATTGGGATGTGTCAGTAAGTGGTGCAAAGTAAAGCACGCAGCCAGGACAGCTAAAACGAATAGAATAACATTCGAAAGACGCCTCAACACCAACGCATACGCTATGTTTGCAATATATTCAAAGAATAGAGACCAGGCTGGTCCATTCAAAGGGTGCATTTCATTCCAACCTCTAACGTCTAAACCTTTACCCACCGGAATCAAAGTACAGCCAATAAGCATCACGATCAACATCCTACCAACCGGAACCTTACTAATGTTCATCCCAAGAACCTCTGAGTCTTGAAAATAAAACATGAGGGCTCCTATCAACGAACCTACTATGATCATCGGATGAAGACGGATGATCCTTCTGAGGAAGAAATCATTTAAAGACATTTTGCCCCACCGATCATCATAGGCGTAGCTGATAACGAATCCTGACAACAAAAAGAAAAAATCAACCGCAAGATACCCGTGATTAATGATCTGTTCCGTACGATTTCCCATGGCATGCGCTTCGAGTATATGGAACAGCACAACAATCACCGCGGCTACGCCACGCAGCCCGTCCAGTATCTGATAATGAGGTTTAGATTCGATCAGGTTTATCGGAGAGTTCATCCAGGCAAAATACTAAAAGAAATTTCAATTAAGAAAGGAAGTCAAGCGGGGATTATAACATTATCTATCTATCACCGGTTATCTGGATCATCATTGCGAATTCCTTTTATTTACCCGATGACTATTGATAACCGTCTTGTAAACCTGTTCGCGCAAAGCGCGTGCTATCGGTATTTTATGAGTACCGATTAACTAATAATATTCAATCGATTTGACTATTTTATCCACTACATGCACTTTATGGACAGGCTCTAAATAGACCAATCGAAATCCGCGAAAGAGAAAATCTATGGTTTGGAAGAAAATGATACCCGCTTCCCTACCTGGAAATGTACCTTGTCTCCATCCTCTTTCGCTCGTTTCTTCTTCGCCGTTGATGATGATGTCGCCGTTTTTGTTATCGCTTTCTCTTTCCTTCGTTGTTGATCCCTAAGCAGCCTGTTGCCTTCATAACACATATTGTAAATAGATGCTTCCCGTGTTTTCTGCGCCTCGCTGAGTTCCATATTCACTGGGTCCGAAGGGTACTCTCCCGGTTCTTCAGCAGCATAAGCGGCGATTATCGCGCAGGGACTGAATTCCTTACTGTTCAGCAGCACATAGCCCTCCTCCATCCGTGTTTCGCTATAAGCCAGCAGTGATACGCTCAGCATCAGCAGCTGGTCCGCTTCAGGCCGGGTCTCAAACCTAATCTCCTGCGCTTCCAACTGTCCGTGTTTACGAACCTCCACGTCTTTGACTTCCAGGTATTCATAGTACTCCTTCCTGAAATTGAAGCCGATCAGGCTGAAACGAATTTTGTACTTACTAACCGCTTTGCTGATGCTCAGGGGTACCTGGATATCTGATTTGGCATTGAGAGAACCCATAAACACGCTGATCCTCCCCTGCTCATCCCGCTCTACCCGCTGACTGACCTGCAGCACTTCGCTCACCCGGCTCTTGATATTAAAATCCATCCCGATAATGCTGTCCAGATCAGCGTCATGCAGATCACGCTGCCCCACGCTCCCGCTCTGGCTGCCCCGGATGCCCCGGTACACCAGTTGTGTACTGCGGCTGACCGCTTCGCCATCGCGGTGGATATAAGCCGGTTGAAAGGCCTGGCGGATAACCGCCGCCGTCGTACTGGAAAGACCGAACTCCGTGGAAGCACGGATGCTTGCGCTGGTCTGCTTAAATTTGCGGGGCTTGCCCTGAATGATGTTCATATCGCGGTACCCGCGATATACTACGGGACCTGCCGTGCCGCGTACCATACCTTTGTTGTCTACTTTTGCCATAATGTTGTTTCTTTTTTAAAAACAAGATAGTGCGGCTAAAGGTTTATGTCGATTATTTTGCGTTTTT
>Ga0160467_100261_pt1 | contig 62986 bp, 63 predicted proteins | sample HID1972I_E11MG_FD_108221 | JGI IMG/M metagenome (GOLD analysis project Ga0160467, IMG submission 108221) | Enriched pill bug-associated microbial communities from UW Madison campus, WI, USA - HID1972I_E11 MG | ecosystem: Host-associated > Arthropoda: Insects > Digestive system > Unclassified ... | reverse complement strand
CGCCTTGAACTCGCCGAAATACTTCGTGATCGCAGCAGTCAACGACGTCTTGCCGTGGTCGACGTGACCGATCGTGCCAATGTTGACGTGCGGCTTATTGCGCTCAAACTTGCTCTTTGCCATGTGAATTGCTTCCTGTGAACGTGAAGTAGTTTTCCCGGCGAACCGGTTTGGTGTCGCCGTTTAAGGCTTTGTAAGCGAATGCGCAAGACTTAATTGTCAAAGCACGGTCGCGCACGCCTAAGGCGCGCCTCAAGGTGCATATATGGTGCGTTCCGCGCGATATTCAAAGCTGGCTCAGCCTTCCCACGCGGCGGGCAGACGGGACGCACGGACGGGACCCTGCCTGTACCCCTCTTCGCACAATCGGATCGTTAAATAAGCTTTTTCTTTATCACAACTTCTTTACCTGGACCCTCATCATGGCTTAAGGAAATTTCATCTCCGGGGGGAGACGGGCGAGCGGGACGATGTGCCCAGGCGCAAAACCTCTATGCCACATATTGATCAGCCGCGCTTTCCGGCGCGAAATTACATCCGTTTCAGGACCGCTCAATGGAAATCTTCACAGCCGCCGGCTTCACGGCATTCATGCAAGTCATTGCGATCGATCTCGTTCTCGCAGGCGACAATGCCATCGTCATCGGCCTTGCCGCCGCCGGTCTTCCCGCCCATCTTCGCCGCAAGGCGATCCTGGTCGGCATCATCGCCGCCACCGTATTGCGCATCGGCTTTGCCGCCGTCACCGTGCAGCTTCTCTCCATTGTCGGGCTTCAGCTCTTCGGCGGGCTTCTGCTTGCCTGGGTTTGCTGGAAGATGTGGTCCGAACTGCGCGAAGCCGCAGGCTCCATCGAAGACGAGGTGACGGACGAAGAGGCTGACCTGACCAAAGGTCACAAGACCTTCTTTCAGGCCGCAACCCAGATCGTCATCGCCGATGTGTCCATGTCGCTGGACAACGTGCTTGCCGTCGCCGGTGCCGCGCAGGACCATGTCACGGTGCTGATCATCGGCCTCGTCGTCTCGATTGCCCTCATGGGACTGGCCGCCAATTTCGTCGCCAAGTTGCTGCACCGCTACCGCTGGATTTCGTATCTTGGCCTGATGGTCATCATCTATGTGGCGCTCAACATGCTGTATCACGGCGTGATCGAAGTCCTACCCTACATCAACCCTTATTTCGGCTGAGACTGGCAGTCACATATTCGTCCCGAAAGGCCTGGAAACGAGAGTTTCCAGGCCTTTTCTTTTCATACCCACACAAATGCACCCTTGCCTGCGCAGCATTGCAAGCGCACGCGCAGGTGAAATCGGCGCACAGGGGAATCGGTCTCCGCGTCCGCTGCAACATTCGGATAAGACAGGGAAATCGTGATTTTTTGCCTATGGATTTTGGCAATTGAGGTCAGCCACGGGCAAGCCTAGTGAGCTAGTTAATAAGTCATAAAAATAAAAAGAAAGGTAAAGCTGCCAATGGCTTATGACTGGACCGGCGGTCGCACCCGCCGCCTTCGCAGGATGAAGCTGGGCGCTGCTGCAAGCTCACTAATCCTGCTGGCGCTCTTAACAGCGCTCGTTCTAGGCTGAACGCGCTGCGCGCAATTCAACGCTGACCGGCGGCATGGCAAGGTTTCCCAAAACCGCCCTGCCGCCGCTCCTTCGGGGGCAACGTCCATTCTTTGTTGGCAAGTTTTGCCGAATATCAGCCGCGAAGGCATGTCCTGGTTATGCCGCCGATTGAAGCGGGTTCATTTCGGCGCGGAAGCTGCGGCAAGACCTATCGAAACAGCCAATAAATGACGCCAAGCACCAACGTCCACATCAGTAATGATATGGCTAGTACGGCGAGGTAGTTTCGAAATCGTCTGGTCATCCGCCCACATTGCCGGCCAGCCGCCAAGGGACAGCCGTAACCGTTTGATTGCTGGATGCGGATCAAGCCGCAAGATCAACTCTTTCTATCAAGATGCTGAATCGCAAACCATTCGCAGATTTTACCCGCCCGAAACCGGGGTTGCCTGACCATGTGAATATCAACCCGCCGGTAAGCGTGAAAACGCTGGGCCACGCTCGCCGCAGGATTTGCAGGGCACAGGAAAAACCGCACGTCGTTCTGGACGTGGCTCAGACACGCTCCGGTCAACCGAATCGACAAATTAAGTCCTTCGGTATGATGTCTGATGACTCGTCATTGCTGGGGCAACGGCGATCAGCCGCCGCCCCAAAAAAGCGCGTCAGCTCTTCAAAGCCGTATTGCACAGGCTCCAGTAACCGCCACCCTTCTGAATCCACTTGAGATCGCCGAGCGTGCCGTCATCCTTGTTCTTACGATAAGAATCGACGCAGGTCTTCAGGCGGGCCTTGCCAGGAGTCTCGCTTGAATATTTCTTATCGACAGCACTCGGAAATACGACGCTCTTAGGAGCCTTTATCGTCGCCTTTTCGGGTTCTTTGTCGGTGGTAGCCGCAACTTGCTTGTCGTCGGCCGCGCTCTCGGCAGCAGCGTCGCTACCGCAGAACTTGGCGCGATAGTCGTTCCACTTGACGTCCTTCGCCGACCCGTCGGCTTTCGCCGCCTGGTATTTCACGCTGCACTCTTTCATGGTGAGCGCCGCTGCGGGGGAGACAAACGCCGCCGATGCGAGCAGCGCTAAGGATGAGAGAATTACGACCCTGTTGATCATCGAAGACTCCCGTGTGCATGATTGCCGGAAGACTATCCGACCGGACTTTCCGCTTGTCAACGAGCAGTGCAACAAGCACTCAAAGTCGAATTGGCGGGGAGCAAAATGTGCTCATCGGGCGTGGCGTTTTCGCGGTGAGGACGGCATCACTCAGTGACCACGGATATCCACAATCAGCCCGCCGCCAGAGGCATCTCCGCCTTGCCACGCGAACGACGGCAGCACCGCCCAACGAATCACGTATTCGTGTGACGTCAACCATGCATCGGAACGAAATTCCTTAATTTTCGTTAGCATCTCGAACGAATAACGAGGATTTATCGATGTTGAGGATGCCGAAGACTATCTCCGCGCTCGCTCTTGGCGTCGCAATATCTACCGCTTCAACCTTGCCCGCCAGTGCGCTGAGCCTCATACAGCCGGCCTACGAACAACAGGAGCAGGCGCAGAATTCCGACGGTCGCGGCTATCCCGCATCCGCCTTTGCCGCGGGCAAGGGTGAAGAGGCGTCATCCAACGGTTACGCCCTCTCAGAATCGGAAATAAACCACGTAAAATGGTGTGCAGCGCGTTACGCATCATACCATCCAACCGACAACAGCTATATGGCAGCCGCCGGCATACGGACGCAATGTCGTTCACCGGATTGATTCAGCCGTGCCCCAGCGCACCGCGTCCCAGCCAATAAGATAAAATTTACTTTAAATTCTATTGACCTGAACCTTTGTCCGGGTTGGCCGTTTGAAGCGCGTGCCAGCGAGGAAACGCGATGATGTGGAATCTTGAAAAACTTGAGCAAGAGCGACTTGATCTGATCGAGGTCATTACTGCCCTGCGCCACACTGAACGCCTGTCGACCGCAGATCGCACCTCGATCTTTGAGAAAATTACGGCGCATATGGTGAGGTTAAGCGAGCTCGACGCAGAGAAAATGCGGATTCAGTCGGCCTTGGAGGCGAGCTGAAAACAGCCAACGCTGATTGGAGTCTGCACATCGGCGCGAGGCAAAATTATCGATCTTTTTGAGAAGTTTTGGAGCGGGTAGCGGGAATCGAACCCGCGTATTCAGCTTGGAAGGCTGCTGCTCTACCATTGAGCTATACCCGCGGTGGTGATTTTGATCCTGCGCAGAATGGTGGAGGGAGTTGGATTTGAACCAACGTAGGCGTAGCCAACGGATTTACAGTCCGTCCCCTTTAACCACTCGGGCATCCCTCCAGCTATCTGCTAGGATCGAGCAACCAAGCTCTTCAGATTTCTCTCCGGCGAAGCGCCGTTGCGTCGTCTGTGGCGCGTATATGACGGCCTCGTTCGCTTCTGTCAACACGCCGTTTCACGAATTTTCGGGAAAAAATTCAAACCTCTTTGCAGGCCTGTGGATTATCGCGGGGGCTGGTGTGCGTCGCATCCCGGAGATATAAGGCGCCATGAGCAAAGACGATCCAAACGACAAATCCACCCGCGACACGCACTACGCCACCCTGCGCCGTGCTGTGCGCGATGCCAAACGCGAGAGGGGCGAAATTCCGACCCCGCAGCAGCCGAAGCGCCGGAATCGTGGCGCGGAAGACTGGAAGCCGCCGCAGCTTGCGCCGGATCAGGTCCACCTTTACGGCCTGCATACCGTGCGTGCGGCGCTTTCCAATCCCGAACGGCAACTCATCAAGCTGTCGGTTACCCTGAATGCCTTTGCGCGTCTGGATATCGGCGAAGCGGATGCGCAGCCCTTCCCGGTAGAGATTGTCTCACCGCAGGATATCGACAAGGTGCTCGGCCCCGAGGCGATCCATCAGGGCGTGATGCTGGAAACCAGGCCGCTTCCGGTCAAGAAACTCGATGCGCTGAAGAAAAGCCCGTTGATCCTCGTGCTCGATCAGGTTACCGACCCGCACAATGTCGGCGCCATCATGCGCTCGGCGGTCGCCTTCAACGCCGGCGCCGTCATCACTACCATTCGCCATAGCCCGACGGAGTCTGGCGTGCTTGCGAAGTCTGCGTCCGGCGCACTGGAACTCATTCCCTATATCCAGATCACCAACCTTGCCGATACATTGGGCGAGCTGCACAAGCTTGGCTTCTTCTCGGTCGGTCTGGATTCGGAAGGCCCCGCCCCCATCGAGCAAACCTTCACCGGCGCAAAGATCGCCCTGGTGCTGGGAGCCGAAGGCAAGGGGCTGCGCCAGAAGACCCGCGAAACCGTTTCGGCGCTCGCCCGTCTCGATATGCCGGGCGAGATCAAATCGCTCAACGTATCGAATGCGGCAGCCATCGCCCTTTATGCAACGCAGCAATTTCTGGGCAAAGCGTCGTCCTGACGCTTACCCTTCCTTGCGAAATCACAAAGCGCAACGCATGCTGCGCCTTTGACATTCGCAAGGAGCAAATCTCGACATGACCGACCTGCCCATCAAACCGACCGGCGAGCTGACGCTGCGGACGCTCGCAATGCCGGCCGACGCCAATCCGGCCGGTGATATTTTCGGCGGCTGGGTCATGTCCCAGATGGACTTGGCCAGCGGCATCCGCGCCGCGGAGCGGTCTCGCTGTCGCGTGGTCACTGCGGCGGTCAAGGAAATGGCTTTCGAGTTGCCGGTGAAGATCGGCGACACGCTGTCCATCTACACCGATATCGCCCGGCTCGGCCGCACCTCCATCACGCTGACGGTCGAGGCCTGGGCGCAGCGCTCCCGTTACGACAAGCTGGAAAAAGTCACCGCCGGAACCTTTATCATGGTGGCGATGGACGAAAACGGGCAGCCGACGCCCATCCCTCCGACGGAGTAGGGTGCGATGGAGGCCGCCGTCAACGCCGCGGAAGCCTATGCGCATATCCGCGCCGTCATGGGCATGGTGGTCGGCCTCAGCCTCGCCCGCTTGCTGACCGGCCTTGCCGGTTTCGTGCAGCATCCCAAGAAGGAGCGCATCTATCCCCTGCATATCGGCTGGGTGGCGTTCCTGTTTCTGATGCTCGTGCATTTCTGGTGGTGGGAACACCGGCTTTCCGCCACCAGCCACGTCCTCGGCTTCGGCGCGTTCCTGTTCCTGATCCTGTTCTGCTCGCTGTTCTATTTCCTGTGCGTGTTGCTGTTCCCCTCAGACATGAAGGAATACAAGGGATACGAGGACTATTTCTTTTCCCGTAAAAGCTGGTTCTTCGCGTTTCTCGCCGCACTTTTCGTCACGGATATAGGCGATACGCTGCTGAAGGGACAGGACTACCTCTCCTCGCTGGGCGCTGAATATCTCATCCGCACCGCTATTTACGTCGTTCTGTTCACACTGGCAGCTTTCATCGGCAACCGACGCTTTCACAGGTTTCTCGTCATTTTCGCCCTGATTTATCAGGTAGTCTGGATATTCAGGACCTACGACCTGCTGGCCTGAACATTCCCATCCCTACGCCGGGTGATAATTGAAAACAGGCCTCGTCTTTCGCCATCGTGTCGCGGTGACACGGCCCGATAAATATGGCATTTCGCTGCAATGGGATTCATTCGCAGGATAATGCAGGACAGAAGTTCGGCTGGCGCCATCGCCACGCTGGCGGTCCTGCTTTTTCTCCTGCAAGGGCTCGTGAATGGCCTGACCAGCGGCAATATGGCCTCAGCCGCGCTGGCGACCGGTGAGATCATCTGTTCCAGCCACATGCCCGAAGGCGGTTCGGGCAAACCGAACCCGGCCTCCAACCCTGCGGGCAAGCTCGCCGACAATTGCTGCGGCACGCTCTGCCGTCTGGCCTCCGTTACCATCGCCGCTCTTCCCGTTACTCCCGTGGAGCGTGCGGACGGCATCGTCCGGGTCGTCGAAGTCGACTTTCTCGACCGCGACACGGCATTGCCGCCGCCACCACCCAATCTGGAATCGCGCCCACGCGCACCGCCTCCCTCTCTGCAAATGTAAAGAGCGATCCGGCCCTGCCGGATAATCAACTTTTCTGCGGAGACATCCATGTCCGTTACGACCTCTTTCGAGGGCGAGCGCGCGCCTGCGCAATCCTCGTCCGTCAACCTGTACCGCGCCGTATGGCGCTGGCACTTCTACGCTGGCCTTTTTGTACTGCCCTTTCTGATATCGCTGGCCGTCACCGGTGCGCTCTATCTGTTCCGGGACGAATTCGACAATCTCATTCATTCGGACCTGAAGCGCATCGAAGTGGCGCAGAACGTGCCGAAAGCACTCCCCTCCGATATTCTCGCCGCAGCCGTTGCGGCCGTTCCCGGCACTGCGGTGAAATACACCACGCCAGGCGATCCGGGTGCCTCGACGGAAATTACCGTCAGTACGAGCGAAGGGAAACGCGCCGTCTACGTCAACACCTATACCGGGCAGGTTGCCGGTTCACTGCCGGATCGTGGCACCATCATGTGGACGATCCGATACATCCACAGCCTGAAATATTTCGGCACCTATACCCGCTATCTGATCGAGATTGCCGCCGGCTGGTCCATCCTGCTCGTCGCCACCGGCATCTATCTGTGGTGGCCTAGGAGGCAGAGCGGCGGTGTCTTGACCGTGCGCGGCACGCCGAAAAAACGCGTCTTCTGGCGCGATACCCATGCCGTCACCGGCATTTTCGTCGGCTTTTTCATCGTATTTCTAGCAGTCACCGGAATGCCCTGGTCGGGCGTGTGGGGCGCCAAGGTCAACGAATGGGCAAACGGCAGCAATTTCGGATATCCGGCAGGCGTGCGGACCGATGTTCCAATGTCCGGCGAGCATCTCGATCACATGGCCAAGACCAGCTGGTCGCTGGAGCAGGCGAAAGTACCGGAATCCACCGCATCCGCCACCGGGCAACCAATCGGCATAGATGCAGCCATCGCGCGTTTCGACGGGCTCGGTCTTGCCACTGGTTATACCGTCGTGCTGCCGACCAAACCGACAGGCGTCTATAGCGGCTCCGTCTATCCCGACGACCTTTCAAAGCAGCGCGTCGTCCATCTCGATCAATATAGCGGCAAACCGCTGATCGACATGAGCTATTCCGACTACGGTCCACTTGGAAAGGTGCTGGAATGGGGGATCAACGTGCATATGGGCCAGCAATTCGGCCTCGCCAACCAGATCGTGTTGCTGGCAGCCTGTGTCGGCATCGTCCTGCTTGCCGTTTCCGCCGGCATCATGTGGTGGAAACGACGCCCCAGAGGTTCGCTCGGCGTGCCACCATTGCCGCAGGATAAACGCGTCTTGCGCGGCCTGCTGGCGCTGCTGGCCATCGGCGGCATCCTGTTCCCGCTGGTTGGCGCAAGCCTGCTGGTGATGCTTGTTCTCGATCTGATCGTGCAGTCCCGCGAAAAGCAACGCGCTGCCTGACAAAAAACACGGCCGGGAGATATCCCCCGGCCGTGTCCTTCTGAATTCCGGGCGGTTGGCAGAAGCTCGGCCTTAGAGCACGTCCTGTTTAAACAGAATCGTTTGACGCGCTCTAACTGTTTGTTTCTACGAATTTTCCGGACATAAAACCGCTACGCACTTCTACTGGAAATGCTCTAGAACATCGTATTCTTGTTTGCAGCCTTTTCCGGAACCGGCTGGATCACGTCCCAATGTTCGGTGATCTTGCCGTCGGTGACCCTGAAAATATCGACGATGGCGGCTCCGCGCGCACCCTCTTTATCCGTGGAATGGATGTGCAGATAAACCAGATCTCCATCCGTGGCGCTGCGCACGATCCGGGATTTCGCCTGCGGGTTTTCCTTGAAGAAGCCGGTGAAATAGTCGACGAATGGCTTCTTGCCATCAGGCACCATCGGATTGTGTTGCTTGTAGCTGTCGACGATGACGGCAGCGCCCTTCGCCACCTCGTGCTTGTTGAAGACGGTGTCGTAAAAATCGATCACCAGCTTGCGGTTGGCTTCTTCCTGAACCAGATCGCGCTTGGCGGTTTCCGCCAGAACGGGCGCGGCCATCAGCGCGGGCGCGAGGGCAAGAGCAGCGATGGCAAGACGACGTGTCATGAAATTCATGGATGAGACCTCTCAGTAACCGACGGTGAAACGCTGACGGGAATGCTGCGGCTTTTCGATTTCATCGACAAGCGCGATGGCGTAGTCTTCAAAGGAAATGCGGCTGCCAGCTTCGTTGCTCAAAAGGCTGTCCTTGCCGATACGGAATTTGCCCGTTCTTTCCCCCGGCACGAATTCGGCCGATGGCGACAGGAAGGTCCAGTCGAGCTGCTTTTCCCCTTTCAGACGGTCCAGAAACTCCGCTCCCTTTGTCGCCTCTGCCTTGTAGGCGGCCGGGAAGTCCGGCAGGTCAACCACGCGCTGGCCCGGCGCAATTTCAAGGCTGCCGGCGCCACCCACGACGAGATAACGGGAAACGCCCGAGGCACGGACGGCCTCGATCAGCGTCACCGGATCGCTCGCAGTGAAGTGCACGGCGCTGATCACGGTATCGTGACCCTTAAGCAGTTCCGAAAGCCCTGCCTGATCGAAGACATCGCCCTTTTTTGCCACTACGTTCGGCAGGCTGGCGATCTTTTCTGGGTTGCGGGCGATCGCCGTCACCTGGTGCCCCCGGTCGGAAAGTTCCTTCAGAATACGGGATCCGGCATTGCCGGAGGCTCCGATGAGCGCGATTTTAGCCATGGCTTTTTCCTTTGTAGGCATCGTTATAGGTCTAGATAATAGACCGCTAGGGGAAGCTATGGTATCGCAGCCCCGGCTGCAAGAAGTCAGCCGACGCTGATCAGGTCACACGGCGATGACCTGAAAGGGCACGAAAATGGAAAGAGCAGGGAAAATGCCGGATACGCAAACCAAGGAAATCTTCGCCTTCGACCAGCCCTGCCCCATCCGCGACGTGCTGGATCGCATCGGCGATCAATGGAGCCTGCTGGTTCTGGAAGCGCTTCAGGGCGGGGTTCTGCGTTTCAACGAACTGAACCGCAAGATCGACGATATTTCCAAGCAGATGTTGTCACGCACGCTGAAACGGCTGGAGGAAGACGGTTTCATTCGCCGCACGCTCTATGCGCAGGTGCCACCGCGCGTGGAATACGAACTGACCAATCTCGGCCGTTCGTTTCTGGTGCCGATGCAATTGCTGGTGCAGTGGGCGGACGAGAACCACGTCCGCATTTGTACGGCGCGGTTGGACTATGCCAATGGTGGAACGGGATCGTAACACCGTTCCTCGTGCCGTGGCGAAACCTGTCCGCCACGGCAATAGAAAGGCACTATAGCAATCAGGAGCGGAAGATGAAGGAAGCGCCGAAAGCGATGAGCGCAAAACCGATCACGTGGTTGATCGTGATGCTTTCCTTCAGCCAGAAGACCGAGAACAGCGCAAAGACCGCAAGCGTGATAACTTCCTGAATGGTCTTGAGCTGCGCGGTCGAATATACCTCCGATCCCATGCGGTTCGCGGGGACTGCGAGCATGTATTCGAAGAAAGCGATGCCCCAGCTTGCGACAATCGCAAGGAAGAGTGCGCTGCCCTTGTGCTTGAGATGCCCATACCAGGCGAAAGTCATGAAAACATTGGAGACGATGAGCATCAGGACAGGCCAGATGTGGGCAGGGCTGATCGAGAACGGCATGATTGTTCCTGAATGAAGAAGGGAGGGATGTCACGAAAGGCAGTTTGAAAACGCAACCGTCATTTTTGTCTTTGCTTTAACTTACCGCCGTATGAAACGGAACCGGATTCTATCAAAGCGTATTCGGCCGCTATGCAACGTATCCGGCCAAATTTTGTTCCCCGCGCTTCGTTTCCTTTTTGTACTCATTTTTTCTTGGCCTCCCCTTCCCTTTGCGCGTGACTCCCTCCATATTTCGCGCATGGCCAGATCACCCAAAAATTCCAAACCCTCGAATTCCGGCTTCGAGGAAGCTCCGCAATCGTCGTTCGAAGGCGCGCCGCTCAGCGGCAGCGTTGCCGATTGGGTAAAGCAGCTCGAGGCGGAAGCCGAAGCCGGCTCGGTGGAAACCCAGCGCGAAGTCGCCTCGAAAGCTGGCAAGCACCGCAAGAAGATCGAGATCGAAGCGCGCAAGGAAGCGGAAAAAGCGGCCAACAAAACGGCTAAAAACACCACGGCTTCCAAGACAGCGCGCGGCGTTTCCATCGGCGCGTCGAGCGATCCAAAAACCCGCGCCGCCGCCGGTCTCAATCCAGTGGCTGGCATGGACGTTTCCCTGGAGGAGGCGGCCAATCTCGCACCGGGTGCCGTCACCGCCACCGTCGAGGCGCTGTCGGCGCTTATCGAGAGCGGCAATCCGCTGTTCAAGGACGGCAAGATGTGGACGCCGCACCGGCCGGCCCGTCCGCCGAAATCCGAAGGCGGCGTTACAATCCGCATGGACTCGGAGTATCAACCGGCAGGCGACCAGCCGACGGCGATTGCCGATCTCGTGGAAGGCATCAATTCCGGCGAGCGCAGCCAGGTCCTGCTCGGCGTCACCGGCTCCGGCAAAACCTTCACCATGGCCAAGGTGATCGAGGCAACCCAGCGCCCGGCCGTCATCCTTGCGCCCAACAAGACGCTGGCCGCGCAGCTCTATTCCGAGTTCAAGAACTTCTTCCCCGACAATGCGGTAGAGTACTTCGTCTCATATTACGATTATTATCAGCCGGAAGCCTATGTGCCGCGCTCCGACACCTTCATCGAGAAGGAATCCTCGATTAACGAACAGATCGACCGGATGCGTCACTCCGCGACCCGCTCGCTGCTGGAACGCGACGACTGCATCATCGTCGCTTCGGTCTCCTGCATCTATGGTATCGGCTCGGTGGAAACCTATACAGCCATGACCTTCCAGATGCAGGTGGGCGACCGGCTGGACCAGCGCCAGCTTCTGGCCGACCTTGTGGCCCAGCAATACAAGCGCCGCGACATGGATTTCCAGCGCGGCTCCTTCCGCGTGCGCGGCGATACCATCGAAATCTTCCCTGCCCACCTTGAGGATGCCGCCTGGCGCATCTCGATGTTCGGCGACGAAATCGATTCCATTACCGAATTCGACCCGCTGACCGGCCAGAAAACCGGCGATCTGCAATCCGTCAAGATCTACGCCAATTCGCACTATGTCACCCCGCGCCCGACGCTGAACGGCGCGATCAAGTCGATCAAGGAAGAGCTGAGGGTCCGCCTCGCCGAGCTGGAAAAGGCGGGACGTCTGCTGGAAGCCCAGCGGCTGGAACAGCGCACGCGTTACGACATCGAAATGCTGGAGGCGACCGGCTCCTGCGCCGGTATCGAAAACTATTCGCGTTATCTCACCGGCCGCAATCCCGGTGAGCCGCCGCCAACGCTGTTCGAATATATCCCTGATAATGCGCTGCTTTTTATTGACGAAAGCCACGTATCGGTTAGCCAGATCGGTGGCATGTATCGCGGCGACTTCAGGCGCAAGGCGACGCTGGCCGAATATGGCTTCCGCCTTCCCTCCTGCATGGACAACCGCCCGTTGCGCTTTGAGGAATGGGATGCGATGCGGCCGCTGACGGTCGCGGTTTCGGCCACCCCCGGCTCGTGGGAAATGGAACAGGCCGGCGGCGTCTTCGCCGAACAGGTCATCCGCCCGACAGGACTCATCGATCCGCCGGTCGAGGTGCGCTCCGCCCGCAGCCAGGTGGACGATGTTCTCGGCGAAATTCGCGAGACCGCCGCTAAGGGTTACCGCACGCTCTGCACCGTGCTGACCAAGCGCATGGCTGAAGACCTGACCGAATATCTGCACGAACAGGGCGTTCGCGTGCGTTACATGCACTCGGATATCGACACGCTGGAACGCATCGAGATCATCCGCGACCTGCGCCTTGGTGCCTTCGACGTGCTTGTCGGTATCAACCTTCTGCGCGAAGGCCTCGATATTCCAGAATGCGGTTTCGTCGCGATCCTCGATGCCGACAAGGAAGGCTTCCTGCGTTCGGAAACTTCGCTGATCCAGACCATCGGCCGCGCCGCCCGTAACGTCGACGGCAAGGTAATCCTCTATGCCGACAATATCACCGGCTCGATGAAGCGGGCGATGGAGGAAACCTCCCGCCGCCGCGAAAAGCAGATGGCCTATAACGCCGAACACGGCATCACGCCGGAATCGGTCAAGGCGAAGATTTCCGATATTCTTGATTCAGTTTATGAGCGTGATCACGTAAGGGCCGATATTTCAGGCGTTTCCGGCAAAGGCTTCGCCGATGGCGGCCATCTGGTCGGCAACAATCTGCAGTCCCATCTCAACGCGCTGGAAAAATCCATGCGCGATGCCGCAGCCGATCTGGACTTCGAAAAAGCCGCCCGCCTGCGTGACGAAATCAAGCGCCTCAAGGCCACCGAACTCGCCGTCATGGACGACCCGATGGCGAAGGAAGAGGCGAAATCGCTTGAGGGTGGCGGCAGAAGCAAGAAAAAAGAAACGAGCGCCCGCAACGGGTCGATCTCCCCTCTTGCAGGAGACATATCGGGCGTGACAGAGGACGGTGCTGCTTCCGCAAACGAAAGTGGAAAATCTCTCTTCGCCAAACCTTCGCTGGACGAAATGGGTCCCGGCTCGGACACGGGCAAGCCGCTGTTCCGCAGGAACACGCTGGACGAGATGACCGTTGGCCGCACCGAGAAGCCGGTGCGTGGCGAAGTTCCCGGCAAACCCGAGACGGAAACCGGCAAACGTTTCTCACCGCTCATGGAAGGCCAACCTGAGCGAACCAAGGACGATCCCCGCCCCCTCGTGCGCGGCAAGATCGGAGCGGGTTCCTATGAGGATGCCGGCGAACAGAAGCGCAAAAGCCGGACGAAGGGGAAGACGGGGCGTCCCGGTCGCTGACGCGCAACGGCGCAATCTGGATAGACACCGCATGCATCGAAAAAACCTGGCGGCCTTATGCCTCGTCTTTTTCTCAAGCCCAGTCCTTGCCGGGCAGATTGAGGACGCCACCTTCCACAGCGCCGCCCTGAACGCACCGCTGCCCGTCAACATCTACCGACCGGATGGCACGCCGCCGGAAAACGGCTGGCCGGTGCTTTATCTCCTGCACGGCCATGATGGTGACCAGAACAGCTGGCGGGATCTAGGCAATATCGAAAAGACGCTGGACACGCTGATTGCGGCTGGCACCATCCGCCCGCTGGTTGTCGTCATGCCAGGCGTTAAAAACAGTTGGTATGTGGATTCGGCCGCTGTCGGTGGTCCCGGCGATTACGAGACGGCCCTGACTGGCGATCTGCGCCATCAGGTGGAAAAAACGCTGCCGGTGCGAAAAGATCGCGAAGGGCGCGCCATCGCCGGGCTGTCCATGGGCGGTTTCGGCGCATTGCATCTGGCTTATGGCCACGAAGACCTCTATGGCGCAGTCGCCAGTCTGTCCGGCGCGATCTGGCAGAACGTGCCCGCCTCCGATCTCGACAAAACGCCCGCGGAACTCAAGCTCATTCAGGACAGCGCCTTCTTCCACCGCGTCGACCGCACCACCGTCACCAGCGGAATCGTGCTGCCCTCCACCGGCGATCACTTCTCCGGCGCCTTCGGCACGCCCTTCGATGCGAGACTCTTCAATGAGAAGAACGTCTTCACCCTTGTTGCACAGCACGTCGCCGAAAGCCAAGAATTGCCCACCACCTATCTGACAGTTGGCGACGACGACGGCTTCTTCCTCTGGCGCGGCGCCATCGCCCTGCACGAAACGCTTCAGGCCGACAATCGCAAATCCCAATTGCGGATCACCGATGGCGATCACGTCTGGTCAGTGTGGAAAGTGTCAATTATCGACGCGCTGAAGTTCGTCGATGGGGAATGGGACAAGGCAACGGACGTTGGGAAAGATTGACTGCCTACTCGATTACCCAGCCTTATTCCCCGTGCGTTTCTTTCCAGCCTTCCCCGCCACATTTAACGCCACCGCCGCGCGGATCAGCGCCACCAGTGCCTCCTCGTCGATCTCATCTCCCTCGTGAAAGTCGATGGCGCGCCGCGTATTGCCCTCAAGGCTCGAATTGAACAGGCCGGCCGGGTCTTCAAGCGATGCGCCCTTCGCAAACGTCGTCTTCACGGCTGTCTTGTAGGTTTCGCCAGTGCAGATGATACCGGCATGCTCCCAGACGGGCACGCCGCGCCATTTAACCTCCTCCGTCACATCCGGATCGGCCTTCCTGATCAGCGCCCGGATGCGAGCAAGCGTCTCGCCACGCCAGTCGCCAAGCTCCGCGATCTTTCGATCGATGAGAACCGACGGTGCATTCTCCTCCGCTTCCTTGCTGTCAGTGTTTTTTGCCATAACGTCCTCCCGATTTTGCGTTCCAGTGCTCCCGCTACCAGCATAAACCAAAATTTCCTGCGCTCCCACGCGGAACCAAATCCGGCCTTCACCGTTTCTTCCCCGAACGAAACGTTCAGCATACAAAGGGAAGAAACATCATGAAAATCAACGTCATCGCTCTCGCTGCCGCAGCAGCCCTCTCCTCTTCCGTGGCTTTTGCCCAGACGGCTGCGACTGCGCCTGCTGTTGGCGCCGATGCGACTTTGTCCGGTCCCGGCATCACCATGGGCACCAAGGCTAACGGCCCGCTGAAGTTCGTCAATGTCCAGAAAACCGACCTCACCGCCTCCCAGCTCGACGGTCTGGATATCTATAACGCCCAGAACGAAAACATCGGCGAAATCGAGGATGTCGTCATCGGCGATGGCAAATCGGTGATCGGCCTCGTTGCCAGCGTCGGCGGTTTCCTCGGCATCGACAAGAGCTATGTGGTGCTCGACCCGGCCTCGGTTGCAGTCCACAACGACAACGGCACCTGGAAGGCCTATGTCGATACCACCAAGGAAGCGCTGCAGAACGCACCGAAGCTCGACTACGACAAGCTGGACGACTGATTCCCCTGCAGTCGCAAGCTTGACCCCCGCGATCCGTCGCGGGGGTTTTTCGTGTGTGGAATTTCGGCGCAGTATCCGACAATCCCTCTCTCACGGCGCTTGCCTAGCAGCCCAGCTCTCGCCTATCTTCGGCGCGCAAGACACCAAGGATCGATGCGTGCCCGCCAAAACTCTCTCTTCCCTCACCATCAGCGCTATGACGATATTGCTGAGCACCCTTCCGCTATCAGCACAGTCAGCCGGCTGGAAACCAGCCGAGCAGATAAAAACCTATGCGATCAGCGGTGATACGGGTGGAGCGCTTTACCAGTCCATAGGCGAGCGCGGCCCGACCGCCGGTGTGCAGGCCATCGCCCACACCACCTTCAAGCTGACATGGCGGCGCGATTATCGTCCGCAACCGGACGGTGCCTGCGTACTGGCCACCGCCAAGCCCAATCTCACAATCATCTATACCTGGCCGAAAGCGCCGGCCAGATTGCCGCCCGCGGTCGCCGCCAGCTGGAAAACCTTCATTTCCGGTGTGGAAACCCATGAGCGCGTTCATGGCGAGCACATTCTCGACATGGTGCAGAAGATCGAGGCATTCAGCACCGGTCTGAGAGCGGAAAACGATCCGAAATGCCAGAAAGTGCGCGTTGTCCTTCAACAGCGGCTTGGTGAGCTATCCAACGAGCAACGCCAGCGCGGACGCGATTTCGACCGGGACGAGCTTTCGCCCGGTGGCCGCGTGCATCAGCTCATCCTGGCGCTCGTCAACGGTCCCTAAAAACTCCAGGGGGAAACGGCTATTCCGCCGCCTCGCCTTTCAGCAGCGGTTCGGAAAGCGATATGCTTTCCAGCTCGTAGGAATAGCCTTCCAGCATCGTATAGGCCTGCTCGATTGCCTCTATCTGCGCTTCCGCATTGCGGATGGCTTCGGCGATGGACTGGCTGCGCGCACGCAACATGGAACTCAAAACATCGGTCTCCGGCTTTCTGCCCAGCCGGTCCATATGTTTGCGCACCCGCGTGCGGTGACGCTCCAGTTCCAGAATGTGAAAGCGGCTTTTCAGGATATCGTCGGTCAGCTTGCGGCGCATGGCGGCCACTGGGTCGAAGCTGCCGGGCTCGCGCTCGTCCAGAATGAATTCGTTGACCAGAGTTTCCAGCATCAGCAGGCCTTTGAGGTCCTTGGCATCGGCAAGCTGCGGATCGTAACCGGTATCGTCGAACACCTTGCGGCGCACCGGATCCTTCAAAAGCTCGTAAGCGGTTTGCAGGCGTGCGAATTGGTCGGTATCGCCCCCGCTGTCGGGATGGGCGGCTTTCGCCACCTTCCGGTAAGCGGACTTGATCGCCGCCTCGTCGGCATCACGCTCCACGCCAAGCAAAACATAGGGATCGATCACTAAAACACCTTCAAACGCAAACTGTTACCGCATGCCATACGCCACCCCCGTGCGGCTCGCGCACAGATCATAAGCGAATTCCGCCCGCGCGGCACCCCCGCGCCGGCGCAAAAGCCCTTGATCCTCAAATTTGTCGGACCCATGGCGACTATAATCACGGGCGGGACAAAATTGTGGAAAGTCATGGCAAAACACGCCGGGCCAAGCTGTCTACCCATGCGGAAAACCGTGCAACCCGCAGGTTTTACGGTGCTTATGGTGGAACGGCTCCAACGGGTGTAAGCTTGGCTTTTGGATCTGAAGGGAGGGACGATCCGATGCCGCAAACCATTACCCAGACAGTGACGGATTATGTGCACGCCATGGCCTATGCGGATGAAGGCCTGATGCGTGATGTTTTCGATCCGCGCGCCAGCATCGTCGGGACGTTTCAGGGTGAAACGGAATGGCTCTCACTGGAGGACTTCGCCGAGCAGATACGGAAAAGCGAACGCGGCCTGCCCGATCACGACCCCGTCTTCGAAATCCTCGGCATCGACAAGGAAGGCGACAGCGCGTCCGTGAAGCTGACGACGAGTTTCGACGGCATGGATTTTAGCGAATACCTGTCCTTGCTGGAGCGCGACGGCAACTGGGCAATCGTGCACAAGCTATATCACATCAAGCCATAGGCGTTGTGCGAATGCAGGAATAATAGCGGGGAAATGGCCAAGCCATTGAAAATACTGGTGCCCCCGACAAGGTTCGAACTCGTGACCCCCTGATTACAAATCAGGTGCTCTACCAACTGAGCTACAAGGGCAATCCAGTGCCTTGCCAACTATCAGATTCTCACTTCGTGTAAAGCAAAAATTGATTGCGCGCCGTTGGGAGACCTCTTTTCCACACCGTACCTGTGGGTTTCAATCACCAGGTCGCGGGAAAAGGCCTGCAAAATAAGCGAAGTATTTACGCGATGCAGCTAAAATGGCGATAATTCATAACCATCCCACCGGGAATAACGCATCGCATGCGCGCAAGCATACAGAAAATCCAACTAACCGGTACGATCGTCATAGCGGTAAGTTCCATCTTGTTGGCAACCCTTGCCGCCCTGCCGAGCGTTTCCAGTTACTTACGCTACCGGACCAATGCGCAGCAACTCAGCCGCTTCGAAACGGCCCTCCAGTCCGCATGGCTGGTATCGGCCGAGCGTGGTCCCGCCAATAATTTGATGGGCGCGTCTTCCCCTGATGCAAAACTGGTCCAGGAGCTTGCCGCAGCGCGCAAGGCAACGGACGACAAGCTGGTGGAACTCGAAAACTCTTTTGCCGCGGAAATCAGCGCGCAGCCAGAATTGGCAAAATCGCTGGTCGATACACGCCGAAAACTGGCGCAATCCCGAGAAGCGGTCGATCAGGTTGCTGCACTTCCGGAATCCGCGCGCAGCTACACGGCAATGTCCAACGCAATTTTTGCGATGTTCAAGGCGGCGGACAGCGTCAACATGCTGCGTGGCAAGACCGCACGCGCGATCATCAAGGTAACGCCCAATGTAGCGATCGACATCGCCATGACCGGCACTGCCGGAGTGATGCGGGACCGGATCGGTCGCCTCGGTTCCTACGTGGTCATGAGCCTGCGGGCGAACAGGCAGGACAAGCTGAGCCTCCGCGCCAAATTCGACACGGAAATACAGAGCCTCACACTGCTGAAATCGTCGCTGACGAACTACACCGCCGCTTACCTGTCCACACCACGCGTCGATGCAGCGTTTCGCGATATTGAAATCTTCTATTTCGGCCAGGCGCTTCCCTATGCGCAGAATACGATTGCGATGGTGGTGCCGTCCGCGCAGCCAAGCCTTCGCGAATTCTCCGAAAACTACATCAAGGGCATGCGTTCCTCGAGCACATTGCGCGACCTTATTCTCGCCGAAACACGGGCAAGGATAGAAAGGAACAAGGAACAGGCGTTGATCTATGGTGGAACGTCTCTCCTCCTCGCTCTCATCGCGGTTCTGGTATTGCTGCGGCTTGCATCGGTTTACAGAACGGCACTGTTCCGCCCCATGCAATCCGTCCAGACGCAGATCGCCGCAATCGCCGCTGGCGATCTTTCAGGAGCCCTGTATCAGGACAAGGCTGCTCCGGAAGTGAAGAAAATGTTCGAGGAACTGGATTTCCTGCGCGAGCAGCTTCGCCAGAAGGAAGAAATGGAAAAGCAGCAGTCCGCGCTGGCCGAACAATTACGCACGCTTTCAGAAACAGATGCCTTGACCGGTGTGTCCAATCGCCGTGCGTTGGAAAAGACCGTTCGTGCCATATTGAGCGGCGAGGAGCAGTTGCAGGCGCTTGGCGTGATGATTGTCGACATCGACCACTTCAAATCCATCAACGACCGTTATGGCCATGCCATGGGCGACCTCGCGCTACAGAAGACAGCGACTCTTTTAAGAGGCGCCCTCCGTAAAAACGATATTCTGGCGCGCTATGGCGGCGAGGAATTCGTGGTCGTGTTGCAGGATGTCAGCCACGCGACGGCGACCGCCACCGCCGACCGCCTGCGCCGGCTGATTGAAGCCCAGGTCATTGATGAACAAAGCGGGCTGTCACTGACGGCAAGTTTCGGCGTGGTCTGGCAGGAGGCACGTGCGATCAACAGCTGGGACGAGCTGATCGCAATTGCCGACGACCGGCTTTATGAGGCCAAGCGTGCGGGCCGCAACCGGGTGTGGGCGACCTATTTCCCCAAGGTCGCCAACGGCTAGGCAGCCCGGAGCGGCAGGTCAGATCAGATCGAGCGTCATAACGACAGGGCAATGGTCGGAAGCTTTGGGGCGGTCCCAGCCGGTGCGCGGATAACGATCCACCTCCTGCCCCGGCGGAAAGACCGTCCTGTAAGGCTGGCCAGCGCGGATGATTTCGGGAACCCTTGTCGCATTGATCTGCGCGAGATGCGGGGAAAGCCAGATATAATCGAGCTGGCAGAGATGCTGTTCCTGTGGCCCGCGCGAATGATAGAGCGTCCAGCGATCCATGACGTCACGGCGCGACATCGGATTGGTCACAAAATCATCCGCCGTGAAGATATCGAGCGCGCTCCGCTCCTCTTCGACCGGCGTAAAGCTGTAGCCGCTGCGCCGGTCGCCGGAAATCGAAATGCGTTCCTGATAATCATTCATGTCGCCGCAGATGGCAAAATTCTTGTTGCGGGTATTGTTTGCGCCCCAGCGGTTTTCGATGATGCGGCGAACGGCCATGGCTTCCGCCTCGCGAATCGGCATGGTGGCGAGCCGGGCATCTATGGCGTCACGGGCATTGGTCATGGATTTGAAATGCGTGACGTAAAGCGTCAGCGGTTTGCCGCCGATCCTCAGATCGATTTCCAGACAATCGCGTTTGAAAATCTTGTCGTCTATCTGGTTGGTCGCGGCAAGTGCGGGATTGAAGAGATCGAGATTGCGGTAGGTTAGCGCAGCGTGGCTCTTGATGTCGATGACCTCGATCTTGTCGCCGTCTCGGGTCTGCTCGCGCATGACGACGGCGACATCGATGCCGCGGCTGTCATTGCCCTCGACCAGATATTTCTGCAGATAGCCGTTGCCGACCATGCGGTAGAGATAGCCATATTCGAAAGCCTGCAGGGCAGCCATGTTGTCGACTTCCTGCAGGCAGAGAATGTCGGCATCCGCATCCGCAATGGCCAGCGCCGAAAGTTGCCGCGTATCGTCTGTGGAAGAGACTGCCCGCGCACTTTCCAGCGCCTGATAGGTCGCCTCGTCCCTGATATCGAAAAGCTGGATCGCCCTGTCGCGCCGCGTCTGGTTGCGAAAACCGGTAAAGTCGAAACGGGTGAGAAGATTTTCGATATTGAAGGTGGCGAGCCGAAGCGACATGTTTCATTCCTGTTGCTGGAATGGGAGCTTAGCCGCTCCCGTTCGGTCTCGCCAGTGGCCTGTCGCGTCGATCAGATTTCCCTATTCACGATGTCGGATTTTATGTGCCGGGATATTCCCCACCCTCATTCCTGTGCCCGTCACAGGGATGAGGGTGCAAGCAAATGCTAAAGACGCCACGCCGCACGAATTGCAACCGGCAGCTGGTCACCGACCGCAACCGATTCTCGAGAATAAGCCCGAAGCGCCTGCCCGTCCGGCAGGTCGAGACGCAAGGCATAACGCTCGCCCTCGTAGAGAACCGAGGTCACGGTGCAGGTGATTCCATCCACATCCCGCACCACGTCCTGCGGCCGCACGAGAATATCCGCCCGTGGTAATTGCCCACCGTTATCCATCGCTGTGCGGAGCGCGTCCCAGTCAATATCCCGCGAAGAACCTTCCGGCATCGGCACGGAGAGAATGGCGCCCTGCCCCACCAGCGAGCCGACAAGACGCCCCTCGGGTCGTGCATAAAGCTCGGCGGGCGGCGCGACCTGAAGCAGCTTGCCCTGAGACATCACGGCGACATCGGTTGCCAGCGCCATGGCTTCCGCCTGATCGTGGGTAACATAGATCATCGTCGCGCCGGATCGGATGTGGAACTCGCGAAAGGTCTCCTCCATCTCCTGCCGCAAATGCCGGTCGAGATTGGCGAGTGGCTCGTCGAGCAGCACGACATCGGGTTCGGTGACGAGGCAGCGGGCCAAAGCGACGCGCTGCCGCTGGCCACCGGAAAGCTCGGCGGGACGGCGGTCCGCAAAGCCATCAAGGCGTACGGCTGCCAGCGCTTGGGCCACCTTCTCGCGATATTTCTCTCCGGAAATGCCGCGAACTTTCAGGGGATAGCCGGCATTGTCGGCAACCGACATGTGCGGCCAGAGCGCATAGGACTGGAACACCATCGCCATGTTGCGCCGCTCCGGCGGCACCATGCTGCCTGCATCGGCCAGCACCCGCTCGCCGAGCAGGATGGAGCCATCAGTCGGTTGCTCGAAACCGGCGATCATGCGCAGCACCGTAGTCTTGCCGCAGCCGGAAGGCCCGAGCAACGCGAGGAAACCTCCCTCACGCACCGTGAGCGAGAGGTCGTCAACGGCGGGTTTCGACCCGGCTCCAAAGCTTTTCGTCAGACGATTGAGGATCAGTTTCGCCAAGGGACCACTCCTTTCGGCAGATAGCGCCCCAGAATTTCGAGCAGCAGCATGAGGAAAATCACCATGATGACGACAAGCACCGAAAGTGCGGAGGCAAGATCGAAGCTGCCGCTGTCATCGAGGTTATAGATGAGCACACCGAGCGTCTGCGTGCCGGCGGACCAAAGGAGCGCCGAAACCGTCAGCTCATTGCAGGCGATCAGGAAAACGAGGATGACGGAAGCGCCAGCCGCAGGCCCGACCAGCGGCAGGATGATGTCCTTCAACCGCCGCCAGAAACCGGCGCCCGAAAGCCTTGCCGCCTCTTCCAGCGACGGATCGAATTGGAGGAAGGCGCTGACCATCGGTTTGAGGCTGACGGCGAAAAAGGAGGAAAAATAGGCGAGCAGAATGATCCAGATCGTGCCGTAAAGCGTGATGCCGAGCAGCGGGATGGGGGCCGCGAACAACAGGACGAAGGATACGGAAATCACCACACCCGGCAGCGCATAGGGAATATCCACCAGCGCCGACAGCAGGAACATGAAGCGGCTTTTGCCGCGCACCAGGAAATAGGCGGTCAACACCGTCACCGCAAGCAGGCAAAGGGATGTGACCGTCGCCAGAAACAGCGAGTTGCGGAAGGCTGTGCGGGTTACGCTCTGCCGGTAGAGTAGCTCCTCATAGGCGTGCATCGTAGCGGTCTTGAGACTGAGCGGCACGCCATAGGCGGGGGCAAGCGAGCTTGCCACCAGCGCAGCAAGTGGTGCAACCAGCATGAAGAACAGCACGAGCCAAAGGACAAGCTCAGCCACTACACGCCAGCGCGACAGCTTGAAAGTCGCGGCCTTGCCGGAAAGACCGATGATGCGATAGTCCCTGCCCTTCAATGCCCGCTCTTGCAGCGCAAGGCCGGCCACGGAGATGATGGCGATCATGGTCGAGAGAATGGCGATATCGCCGAAGGTGCTCGCACCAAAACTGGCGAAGCGGCTGTAGATCAGCGTCGGCAGGGTGAAGGTCGAGGCCGGAATACCGAGGATAGCCGGAATACCGAAATTGCCGACATTGGACACAAACGAGATCGCCGCCCCGGCGATCAATCCCGGCGTCGAAAGCGGCAGGATGATATCCAACAGCACGCGGCGAGGCGAAGCACCGGAAAGCTTGGCCGCCTCGATGCCATCCTGCGGCAAAGCGAGCAGGCCGGCGCGCAGCGACAGATAGACAAGCGGCGCATGCTGCACGCCGAGCAAAAGCGCGATACCGGCAATGGAATAGAGCGGCTGCGGCGAGCCCATGGGCGGCGCAAGGCCGATGGCCTTTAAAAGCGTGCTCGACGGGCCGGTCATGCCGATCCACGACAGCGCCGTCACCTGCGGCGGGATCATCATAGGCAGCATGAAGAGAAAGCTTAAGATCGACTTGCCGCGTATGTCGCAAAGCGTCAGCGCCAGCGCGAAGCCCCCGCCGATCATGAGTGAAATCAGCATGCCGAAAGAAGAGGTGGACAGCGTGTTCAGCGCCGCATCCCAAAGGGCGGGATCAGCCAGCAATCGCCATATGTCACCATTGAGTGACGAAACAATCCCGGTATAGGCGAGCCGCCCGAGCGGCAGGGCGCTGAGCGCAAAAACGACGCTCACCACAAAAGGAAACAGCCAGCGCGGCTGGCTGTTTCCATAGGCACTTGATCGGGACATGCCGCTATATCAGCCCTTGGAGCCGAAAATATCGGAGAAGGTCTTCAGATCCTGCTCGGAATTCTTCAGCGCGTCCGCGGCGTTGAGCGGCAGGACCTTGAGCTTGTCGCGGGCGGGGAAACCTTCCGGCATGCCAGCGTCAGCGCGCGCGGGGATGTAGCCGAGCTTGACGAAGCCCTGCTGGCCTTTTTCCGAAAGCACGTAGTCGACGAACTTCTTAGCGGCTTCCTCATGCTTGGTACCCTTGAGGATCGCGACCGGTTCGGTCACGGCCGAAACGCCCTCTTCCGGGAAGACGAACTCCACCGGGGCGCCCTTGGCCTTTTCGCGGATCGGCATGTAGTCGACGACAACGCCGTAAGCCTTCTCACCTGATGCAACCGACTTCAGCACCGCGCCGTTACCGCCGCCGGAAATGGCTTCATTGGCCTTCAGCTGCTTGTAATAGTCCCAGCCGAGGCCGTTGGCAGCGGCCAGCGTCTGCGCGTGGATCAGCGCTGCACCAGAGGTCAGCGGGCTCGGCATGGTCACGAGACCCTTGGCTTCCGCCTTGGCAAGATCCTTCCAGCTCGTCGGCTTCATCGCAGCGGCAGTGTTATACATGATGCCGGTGGTGATGAGCTTGGTGGAATAATAATAGCCGTCCGCATCGTAAAGCGAGGCGTCGATGTTCTGAGCTTCCGGGGACTTGTGGGCCATAAGCTGGCCAGCCTGCTTCATGCGCTCGAGTGTGACGGTGTCGGCGATCAAGAGCACGTCGGCAACCGGATTGCCGGCGCTGATCTCAGCCATCAGCTTGGCCATGATCTTCGGCGTTCCGTCACGCACCCATTCGACTTCGATACCGGGATTGGCGGCCTTGAAACCATCAGCGGTCGCCTGCGCGTCCTCGTTCGGCTGGCTGGTATAAAGCACCAGGTCGGCAGCATTGGCAGCGGTGGCGATGAAGCCGAGCGATACGATGGCGGTAAAAGCGGAAAGCAGCGTTTTCATAGGTCCAGTCCCTGTTGTTTCGTGGGACCGCTAAAACATGATTGCATAACATGTATGTGACAGGCAGGATTTTAGGGGGGGGGGGTGATCTCGGTGGCCAAGGTGGAGACCGGGGCCTACCCCCCTCTGCCCTGCCGGGCATCTCCCCCACAAGGAGGGAGATCGGCAAGACGCTCTTTCGTCACTTAATTTTCGAACGTTGAGATGGGCGAAACCTCACCACGGGTCGATCTCCCCACCTGTGGGGGAGATGTCCGGCAGGACAGAGGGGGGTAAGCCGCCTCCCCGTCGCTGCCGAAAACCTCGCAACCCTCAAATCGCCGGAACCACTTCGGTCGTCTCCGCCTGCGCCGTCGCGATCAACCGGCCAAGCCGCTTCATGCCTTCCTCGATCATCGCCTCATTGGCGCAGGAGAAGCTGATGCGCAGCGTGTTCGTGCCCGAGCCATCCGCAAAGAAGGCGCGACCCGGAACGAAGGCGACCTTTTCCGTTGCGATGGATTTTGCCAGCAGTGCGGCGCCATCCATGCCTTCCGGCAGGGTGACCCAGATGAACATGCCGCCTTCCGGCTTGGTCCAGCGCGTGCCCTTCGGCATGTATTTGTCGAGCGCAGCCAGCATCGCATCGCGGCGGGCGCTGTAGGCAGCCTTGATCTTGGCGACCTGTTTGTCGAAGCCGCGCGAAGCGACACGTTCGATGGCGATCTGGTTGATCGTCGAGGAATGCAGGTCTGCGGCCTGCTTCATCAGCACCAGCTTGCGGATAACAGGCGCGGACGCAACGATGTAACCGACGCGAAGGCCGGGTGCGAGCGTCTTGGAGAAGCTGCCGCAATAGATGGTGCGGGTGTTCTCGATGCCGCCCGAGCGGGCGATGTCGAGCGCCATGATCGGCGGAACCGCCTCGCCGTCGTAACGCAGCGACTGATAGGCGGCGTCTTCGATGACGGCGATATCCAGCTCGTCGGCCAGCGCCAGAACCTTTTCGCGGCCGGCAAGATCAACGGTTTCCCCGGTCGGATTCGAGAAATCAGCAGAGAGATAAGCGAACTTCACGGCGCCGCCGAGCTTGGCCGCAGTTTCGCGGTAAGCTTCCGGCGTGCGGTTGCCGCCGGGATTGAGCTGATCGTAATTCGGCTCATAGGCGTTGAAGGCGGAAAGTGCGCCGAGATAGGTCGGCCAGGTTACCAGCGCGGTATCCTTCGGCGACAGGAACAGCTTGCCGAGGTAGTCGAGACCCTGCTGCGAACCGGAAACGATGAAGACGTTGTCGGCAGTGCATTCGATGCCGATCTCGGCCATTTCGCCCGCCAGCCATTCGCGCAGCGGCTTGTAACCTTCGCTCACCGAATATTGCAGCGCCGAGTTAACCTGCGAACTCGAAAAAATTTCCGCATAAGCCTGCTGGAACTCCTCTGCGGGGAAAAGAGCCGGGTCCGGAATACCGCCGGCAAAGGAGATGATATCGGGCTGCTCGAGCAGCTTCAGCAGCTCGCGGATTTCAGACGCTTTCATGCGCGACGAGCGCGTGGCGAAAATTTGTTCCCAATCAAGCATGGGTACGTTTCCTCTTGTGTCGTTTTTATGCGTGCATCTTTACAGAAATGTCGATACGTCAGCAATACTGACTTATCAGTTTTTCGAATTATTTCTGCCTCCCTGCACGTTACCCGCATTTGGGCCCGCCTTTGGCGGACAAAGCCAAATACACCCTTGCGCAAAGCTTCACAATCTTCCGTTTGCGATTGACGCGGCAAGGTTTTCCGGCTGGATTGCGGCCACGCGCCGCGACACGGCGAAAGCATCATGGGAGTTTGACGACATGCTGAAAAATATCGACCCGGCGCTGAATGCCGATGTTCTTCACGCCCTACGCGCCATGGGTCACGGCGATACGCTGGTGATTTCCGACACCAACTTCCCTTCCGATTCGGTGGCTCGCCAGACAACGGTCGGCAAGGTGCTGCGCATGGACAACATTTCCGCCGCCCGCGCCATGCAGGCGATTCTCTCGGTGCTGCCACTCGACACGCCGCTGCAGCCTTCGGTCGGACGCATGGAAGTGATGGGCGCACCGGACCAGCTGGAACCCGTACAGGTCGAAGTGCAGAAGGAAATAGACGCGGCGGAGGGAAAATCCGCCCCCATGTACGGTATCGAACGCTTCGCCTTCTATGAACAGGCTAAAAAAGCATATTGCGTCATCACAACAGGCGAGACCCGTTTTTACGGCTGCTTCCTGCTGACGAAGGGCGTCATCCCTCCGGGCAAATAAGATCGAACGGCAAATTGGGTCGCGTGCTAAACCCGTCATGACAATTTCAAGTTGTTGTGGCAAAAACTTCCACTAGGTTTTGTAAAACCAACCGGAGGTGTGAGGTATCATGACCCAATATGTCCTGGCGTTCTGGAATGTCGAAAACCTGTTTGCGCCGGAGGGTTATCCAGCGCGCGAACCTTGGATTGCCGAGCGGCTGAAGAACGATCTCAAAGGCTGGACCGAAGATCTGTTCAAGACCAAGCTCAGGCAACTCGGTTTGATCATAAGGCAGATCGGCGGCGCCGGGCCGGATCTGCTCGGCGTGTGCGAAGTCGAGAACCGTTTCGTTCTGGAGACGCTTCCGGAACATCTGAACGACCTCATGCCTGAGCGCGCCTACCGTGTGGTGCATGCAGATTCCAGCAAGGACCAGCGCGGCATCGATACGGCCTTCATCTATGACAGCAAGAAGCTACTGATCAACGAAAACGAGATTTTCAGCCATTTCGTGATGCGCCGCACCGGTACCCGCGACATTACCCAATGCACCTTCATCACCAAGGGCGGACGCCAGCTTATCGCCCTTTCCAATCACTGGCCGTCGCGCTCCGGCGGCGCGGTGGAAAGCGCCGGTTTTCGCATGACCGCCGGTGAGACGCTTGGCTACTGGCACCAGCGGATCAGGGAAGAAAAAGGAAACGACATCGCCGTCGTCGCCTTCGGCGATTTCAACGACGACCCTTCCGATGCATCGCTACGCTATCACGCCAATTCCACCCGCGAGCGCGACGATGTCGAAAGCTCGCAATCGGCAATGTTCTACAATCTCACCTGGAACTACCTGCGCCAGCAGGTAGTAGATTCAGTCGGTACGGCAAGAACGATCTATGGCACGCTCTATTTCAACGGCGACGCCAATATCTTCGACCAGATACTCGTCTCAAGATCGCTTCTGACCGGGAGCAGCGGCTTCGCGGTGCGCGAGGAAACCGCGAAAATTGAAGCCATTGCCGCCATGGTCAGCCACAGCAAGAATGAGGGGCCGATCCGCTTCGGCCTGTCGAAAGGCGATGCAGTCAAAAACGTCAATCTCGGTGGTTTCTCCGATCACTTTCCCGTATCGGTCATTATCGAGGAAGCCGACGCCATCGTGTGATCCTAGCCAGGCGCAATGCAGAAAGGCCGGAGCTCTCGCCCCGGCCTTCCAATATTCTGTCAAGCAATGAAGCTTAGTTGACAGCCTTGTCGACCAGCTTGTTCTTGCCGATCCAGGGCATCATGCCGCGCAGCTTTGCGCCGACTTCTTCGATCTGGTGGGCGTCGTTGTTGCGACGGATGCCCTTGAAGCGTGCGCCGCCGGCCTTCCATTCCTGCATCCACTCAGTGGTGAACTTGCCGGTCTGGATGTCGTGAAGAACGCGCTTCATTTCAGCCTTGGTGTCAGCGGTGATGATGCGAGGACCGGTGACGTATTCGCCCCACTCGGCCGTGTTGGAGATCGAGTAGTTCATGTTGGCGATGCCGCCTTCATAGATCAGGTCAACGATCAGCTTCACTTCGTGCAGGCATTCGAAATAGGCCATTTCCGGTGCGTAACCGGCTTCGACCAGGGTTTCGAAACCGGCGCGGATGAGTTCTACGAGACCGCCGCACAGAACGACCTGTTCGCCGAAGAGGTCGGTTTCGCACTCTTCCTTGAAGTTGGTTTCGATGATGCCAGAACGGCCACCGCCAACGCCGCAGGCGTAGGAGAGAGCGAGTTCAAGTGCGTTGCCGGAAGCGTTCTGGTGAACGGCAACGAGGCAGGGCACGCCGCCGCCCTTCTGGTATTCGCCGCGAACCGTGTGGCCGGGGCCCTTCGGTGCGATCATGACGACGTCGAGCGAAGCCTTCGGCTCGATGAGGCCGAAGTGAACGTTGAGGCCGTGTGCGAAAGCAATCGCCGCACCGTCACGGATGTTGCCAGCAATGTCGGCCTTGTAGATGTCGGCCTGCAATTCGTCAGGCGTCGCCATCATCAAAAGGTCGCCCCACTTGGCGGCTTCGGCAACGGTCATGACCTTGAAGCCGTCGGCTTCCGCCTTCTTGACGGTCGGCGAACCGGCCTTCAGAGCAATGACGACGTTCTTGGCGCCGGAATCCTTGAGGTTCAGCGCATGGGCGCGGCCCTGGGAACCGTAGCCGACGATGACGACATTCTTGGACTTGATGAGATTGAGATCCGCATCACGATCATAATAAACGCGCATTTTATGGTCCTTCCCTAATGCTTGTCTCTGTGTGAACCGGAACCTCAGGCGACCTTGCCGCCCAGTTCCGAATGTACCTTTTCCGTGCCGTAGAGTGTTAGAAAGGCGACCACCGCCTTCTTTGCCCGGGCGGAAAAATCCTTGTCAGGCGCCTCGCCCAGCAGCATGCGCACATGCAGATCCGAAACGATGAGGCCGTAAAAACTGCGATACGCCTCTTCGGCGTCATCGAAACGCAGGTAACCCGAACGGCGACCCGCCTCGATCAACCCGCGGGCGCGGCGGTCGATCTGGCGACGGCCACGTTCCAGAAGAAGATCGCCAAGCTTGGAACCATCACGGCTCGCCTGCCCTATCGCCAGACGGTTGAGCGCCAGCGACACATCGCCCGCCAGCACATCAAGCAGATCATGTGCGAAAACCTCGAGATGATCGGCAAGCTGCGGCGCAGACACGCGGTCGCCCGCCTTCTCGAAGGTGCGAACCTTGCTTTGCTGGAAGGTGATCATCGCAGCCAGCAGGCCGTCCCGGTCGCCAAACCATTTGTAGAGGCTTTCCTTGGAACAGTTGGCCGCACGCGCAAGACCAGAGGTCGTCAGCGCTTTCTCGCCACCCTCGACCAGAAGACGCAATGCCTGATCCAGAACGGCGTTCTGGCGCGGCGAAAATTCCTGCGCTGTGATCGGGTCGGAGGCCACTTATTTCCACTCCAGAGGCTCGATTAATGTACCGTACGGTACGGTTCGAGCGCCATTTAAGCGGAGGCAGCTTGCCCGTCAAGCGCTTTCTTCGCAGTGATGTACGAATTGACGCGATGCGGAAGCAGAATGCGCCGCACCATAATGCCGCTTTATCCGGCCGCGCTTATCTCACGCGAGGCGTCGACGTCGCGTGAGGGCGACATCCCGTAAAAGCGGCTGTATTCCCGGCTGAACTGCGAAGGGCTCTGGTAACCGACTCGATGGCCGGCCGTGCCTGCATCCAGGCGCTCCAGCAGCATCAGCCGGCGCGCCTCATGCAGCCGCAACTGCTTCTGGTACTGAATGGGGGTCATGGCCGTGATCGTCTTGAAATGGTGATGGAAAGACGACACGCTCATGCCGATATGCTCCGCAAGTTCCTCGATACGCAGCTGGCGCGCGAAATTCTCGCGCAGCCAGGAGATGGCGCGGGCGATCCGATTGCCATGGCTTCCGGCAGCGACGATGTTCATCAGCTGCCCACCCGCTGGTCCCGTCAGGATTCGATAGAGGATTTCCTGCTCGATCAGCGGCGCCATGGCCGCAATATCCGCCGGGCGGTCAAGCAGGCGCATCAGCCGGATGGCCGCATCAAGCAGCTCCGGTGTGGCGGCGTTCACCACGATGCCGCGCTGGCCGCTTACCGGCTCCTGAGGCCGCTCGATCGGCATGCGGCTCATAAGGTCGAGCAGCTTTTCGCTGTCGATCGCAAGCCCGATGCAAAAATGCGGTACTTCCTCGCTCGCTTCCACCACACGCCAGGCAACCGGCAGGTCGAGCGAGGTCAGAAGATAGTCGCCGGCCCCGTAATTGATGGTGTCCGTTCCCAGCTGAACGCTTTTCGACCCCTGGATCACCATTGCCAAACAGGGACGATAGCTGCCGTGGCACGGCGCGCTGGGTGTGGACCGGCGGCTGATGCCGAGGGTTTCGATTGCCGTCTGGACCTCGCCATCGCGGGTGGCATGCCGTGCGGCGATGGAGGCGATCTCCTGATAGAGATTGAACGGCATGGTCATCTGGGAAACCCTTTAGGGAAGGAAGCAGCGTGTCTGTTTGCATTATCTAGAAAGCCGGGCCAGTTTCCGCAAATAGCCCACCGCAATTTTTTGCAGGATCGTGCAAAAAGCTCGGAGGATCGCTCTAACGCCCCGGCACCCTTCCATTGCATATTCCGCCGTCCCCAACTCCCGAAAGGATAATCAGATGGCCATTGCAAGAGGTTATGCTGCGACCGATGCGTCGAAGCCGCTTACCCCGTTCACCTTCGAACGCCGCGAGCCTAACGATGACGACGTTGTCATCGATATCAAATATGCCGGCATCTGCCACTCGGACATCCACACCGTCCGCAACGAATGGAAGAATGCCGTCTTCCCGATCGTTCCCGGCCATGAGATTGCCGGTGTCGTGAAAGCCGTTGGCTCCAAGGTCACGAAATTCAAGGTCGGCGATCATGTCGGCGTTGGCTGCTTCGTCGATTCCTGCGTCGGCTGCGCCACCCGTGACCTCGACAACGAACACTACATGCCCGGCCTCGTCCAGACCTATAACGATGTCGATCCGAATACGAAGACAGCCACCCATGGCGGTTATTCCGACTCGATCGTCGTCAAGGAAGGTTATGTCCTGTCGATCCCGGACAACCTGCCGCTCGACGCTTCCGCGCCGCTTCTATGCGCAGGCATCACGCTCTACTCGCCGCTGCGCCGCTGGAACGCCGGTCCCGGTCAGAAGGTCGCAATCGTCGGGATGGGTGGTCTTGGCCACATGGGCGTCAAGCTCGGCGCTGCCATGGGCGCGGATGTCACAGTTCTTTCCCAGACCCTGTCGAAGAAGGAAGACGGACTGAAGCTCGGCGCGAAGGAATATTACGCCACCAGCGACGCCTCGACCTTCGAAAAGCTGGCCGGCACCTTCGACCTGATCATCTGCACGGCAGGTGTCGCAATCGACTGGAACGCCTATCTCGGCCTCCTGAAGCCCAAGGGCAGCATGGTCGTGGTCGGTGCACCGGAACATGCGATCCCGGTCCACGCCTTCTCGCTCATCATCGGTGCGAAGAGCCTCTCCGGCTCGATGATCGGCTCGATCAAGGAAACCCAGGAAATGCTGGATTTCTGCGGTGAGCATGACATCGTCTCGGAGATCGAAACGATCAACATCCAGGATGTCAACGAAGCCTATGAGCGCGTGCTGAAGAGCGACGTTCGCTACCGCTTCGTCATCGACATGGCATCGCTCGACGCTTGAGCCCTGGATTGGCACAAGCTCGCCACATCCGCACTCCGTCACCCCGCACTTAATACGGCGTGACGGAGGAATGGTTTGGCGCACTGACCGTAAATGCGAGCGCGGGAAGCCAATGCTTCCCGCGCTTTCCTTTACCCGCCCTGCCCTCAGGCCTCGTCCTTCAACGTCTCTTTCTGGGTGATCAGCCGCGCGCTGTGCTGGCCGCTGAGGTAAATCCACAGCCAGCTCCACGCCACGGCCAGCCGCGAGCGCGTTCCGATCAGGAAATAGATATGGGCAAGCCCCCAGATCCACCATGCAAGCACGCCCTTGAGCTTGAACCTGCCGAAATCGATCACCGCCGCACGTTTGCCGATTGTCGCCAGATTACCCTGATGGCTGTAGCGGAACGGCGCGGGCTCCGGCTCTCCGGATAGCCGCGCATTGATGACCTTTGCCACATGGGCGCCCTGCTGCTTGGCTGCAGGCGCAATGCCCGGCACCGGTTTGCCGTTTTCCTGATTGACGGCGGCCGTATCGCCGATGACGAAAATATTGGGGTCGTCTTCCAGATTGAGATGCGGCCCGACGATAGCGCGTCCCGCCCTGTCGGCAGCGGCATTCAGCCACTTTGCAGCGGGAGACGCCTGCACGCCAGCGGCCCAGACCACCGTGCGGCACGGATAAAAGGTCTCACCCACCGTCACGCCCTCATCGGTGCAGGCCGTCACCGGTGTGCCGAGCAGAACCTCGACGCCGAGCTTTTCAAGCGCCTGCTTGGCATAGGCCGAAAGATCGTCCGTAAAAACCGGCAGAACGCGCGGACCTGCCTCGACAAGCAGCACGCGGCTCTTTCTGGTATCCACATTGCGGAATTCCGGCGGCAGCGCCTTGTGGGCAAGCTCGGCGATCATGCCCGCCATTTCCACGCCCGTCGGGCCTGCCCCGATGATGACGAAGGTCAGCTGCGCCTGCCGTTCCTCTTCGCTGGTGGCAAGTTCCGCACGCTCGAAAGCCAGAAGCAGGCGGCGGCGGATCGTCGTTGCATCCTCGAGCGTCTTGAGGCCGGGAGCGGCACGCTCCCATTCGTCACGGCCGAAATAGGCATGACGGGCGCCGGTGGCCAGCACCAGCGTATCGAAGCCGATGACCTGACCGGAACTCAGATGCACGGTGCGGGCGTCACGGTCTACGCCGTTCACTTCCGCAAGCAGCGTCGTCACTTCCTTGCGGTCGCGGTAAAGATGGCGGATCGGCCAGGCGATTTCGGATGTCGCAAGAGCCGTCGTCGCAACCTGATAAAGCAATGGCTGAAATAGATGATGGTTGCGGCGGTCAATCAATGTGATGCGGACAGGGGCCCCCTCCAGCCCGTGTACCATTTGTAAGCCGCCGAAGCCTCCACCCACGACGACAACGTGATGTTCTTGCATGTGTCTCTGCCTTTAAAAGCTCGCGCACGGAGCATGCGCAAGCAGATTATAGGCAAAAAAATTGACTTTGGTTATGAAATAGCCTGACCGCAGGCGCGACAAAAACGCCGGACTGTTTCAGCCATGCCATATTCCAGCGCATCCGCCGTCAACCCGTGACCGATGGATACCTCTGCAAGATAAGGTATGCGTTTCATAAGCTTGGGCAGGTTTGCTACAGTCAGGTCGTGCCCGGCATTGACGGCAAGCCCGAGCGCTGCGGCGTAGTCCGCCGTCTGTCCGAGTTTTTCCAGAAGCGCGTCACCCTTTTGCGGATCGTCAAAACAGCCGCCATAGGGACCGGTATAGAGCTCGATGCGGGCAGCACCCGTCTCAGCCGCCAGCTCCACCGCTTCGCGCTCGCCGTCACCATCGGCAAAAAGCGAAACCCGCATACCGCCAGCCTTGAGGCGCCCAACGGCTTCTCTCAGGAAAACCGCGTGCTTGCGGAAATCCCAGCCATGGTCTGATGTCGCCTGCGACGGATCGTCGGGCACCAGCGTCACCTGCTCAGGCTGGGTCTGTTCGCACAGAACGAGAAAATCCTCCGTCGGATAACCTTCGATGTTGAATTCCGCGCTTGGGAAACTGTCATCGATAAGCGCACGCAGCACCGGCAGGTCCGAAAAGCGGATATGGCGCTGGTCCGGCCGAGGGTGTACAGTCAGCCCGCTAGCACCCGCAGCGAGTGCAATATGCCCGAAATGCGCGACATCCGGCCATGGGAGATCGCGACGGTTGCGCAGCATGGCAATTGCGTTCAGATTGACGGAAAGTTTTGCGGGCATGACATCGAGGCTCCGGTTCGGAATTGACATCCTGTTTCACGCAGGTTGACGCCGACCGCAAGGAGGCCGATAAAATTTTTTAAGGATACGGGAACGAAAGCAGGCAATACAGGTTACGGTTCTCATGCAGCATCGGCAAAATGTCTTGATCAGAAGACAGGTCTGCAGTGGGGAACAAGTAACGAATGCCATAAAAAGCAGGCACACTGTCAAAACGCGCGAAGGGGGAAACGATGCAGAATGGCAGGATGCCGTTTGAACACGGCGACGAGGACAAACCCAATCTAAGGATCAGCAGCTTTTTACCGGATATAAGCCTGCCCTCCTCCCTGCCCGCCGAACCGGTTCCCATCGCCGACATGGCCAACATTTTCGGCGTAACGCACCGGACCCTGCATTTTTACGAAGAAAAGGCGCTGCTGACCTCGAAACGCATCGGCCAGATGCGGGTTTATTCCCACCGCAACGTGCAACGCATGGCGGTGATAAATGTCTGTCGCGAAGTCGGCATTTCCGTCGCAGCCATTACAGACATCATGGAAAAACTTGCTCGCTCTCTCTCGCAGGAAGAAGCTGACGAGATATTCCACTCCGCGCTGCGGCAGCGAAAAAGAGAACTGACCGCGGAACGCTCCACGCTTCAGCGCCAGGCCCAGCAGATCGAGGAACTGCTCGCCACCGATAACGATACTGATGGCCTCGACGCCGCTGAGCGGGGACCGGGCAAGGATATCGCGCTGACAGACAACGAGCGAAAATGCCTGGAACTGATGGCGGAGGGGTACGCCCCGGTAAGGCTCGCGCGCGCTCTCGGCCTTTCAGGTAACGACCTCAACGAACTGGAGGCGAAGATTATCGGCAAGTTCAGTGCCAGCAACCGCTTTCAGGCGGTTGCCAAAGCGGTTCTGCTGGGCGTCATCCGCGCCTGACAAAGCATTTCCACGAAAACTGCACAGCGGTTTTCCGTCCGGACAATGCGCAGACAAAAGAATTGGAGCATTGAAGGTGTCCCGCTATTCACCGGAAATGCTCTATCTCAGCGAACGATTGTGAGTGTTTCTGCGGCGCGGGTGATGGCGGTGTAAAGCCACCGCTCGCGCGAATCGCGGAAGGCATAGCTCTCGTCAAAGAGAACCACATTGTTCCACTGCGAACCCTGTGCCTTGTGCACGGTCAGCGCATAACCGAAATCGAACTCGTCATAACGCTTGCGGGTGGTCCACGGAATTTCCGTTTCCACATCCTCGAAAGCCGCCTTCAGCAATTTGATCTTGGCCGCGCCGCGATCCATATCGTCGTCTTCAGGCCGGATCATCAGGTTGATGCCGGGTTTCACCGTCTCGCGCGAAGAACTCATGACCTGCCAGAGCGAGCCGTTCAGCAGGCCCTTGGCCGGATCGTTCCTCAAGCAAACCAGCTTGTCGCCGGATTGCGGATAATCGGCCGTAAATCCCTTCAGCTCGCGAAGCCGCTGGTTATAACGGCGGCGCGTGCGATTTGTGCCGACGAGCACCTGATCGGCATCGAGCACGAGCGACTGTGTCACCTCGGACTTGGAAATCACCTGCGCGGCACCGTAATCGCCACGCATGATCTCGCGGCCTTCCCGCACATCCATGGCAAGATGGATGATGGGATTGTCCTTGGCCTGCCGATGGATTTCGGAGAGCAGGTAATCCGGCTCCTGCTCCGTGAAGAAGCCACCGCCTGAAACCGGCGGCAACTGTCCGGGATCGCCGAGCACGAGAATCGGCGTGCCGAAGCTCATCAGATCCTTGCCGAGCTGCTCATCCACCATCGAACATTCATCGATGATGATGAGTGCCGCCTTGGCTAGCGGGCTCTGGCGGTTGATGGAAAACATCGGTGCGACCGAGGTCTTGCCGGTTTCCTCGTCTTCCACGGTCTCTTCGCCGCGCGGGCGGTAGATCAGCGAATGGATGGTGCGGGCATTGGTCGCCCCGCGCGAGCGCAGCACCTGCGCCGCTTTGCCGGTGAAGGCCGCAAACAGCACTTCGCCATCGACATTTTCCGCGAAATGTTTGGCAAGCGTCGTCTTGCCGGTTCCGGCATAACCGAACAACCGAAAAACCGGCGTCCGGCCTTCCTTCAGCCAGCGGGAAACAGCCTTGAGCGCTTCGTCCTGTTGCGGTGAAAATAACATGCGCCCTCATCGCAGGATTCGAGCACCGTGCGCAACAGAAAAAGAACGAAAGATGAATCACACTATCAGAATGCGGCAATAAAACACGGCTGGTTTTTAAACCATGGCGGGTATCATGCCGCGCATGAAGATATTGATTCTGGGCGCAACGGGTTTCATCGGTTCCGAAGTGATCCGCAGCCTTCACGGCAAAGGTCACACCGTTACTGGGCTGGCTCGCACCATTGCGCGCGCCAAAGATAAACGGCCTTTCGCCAGCTGGGTTCCGGCCGATCTCTCGCGTATGACCAGCGCAGCCGACTGGGAGGCACTCGTTAGCGACCATGACGCCATCGTCAATTGCGCAGGTGCGCTTCAGGACGGCCTGTCGGATGATCTTGCCGCGACGCAGGAAAAAGCGATGCTGGCGCTCTACCGGGCAGCGGTAAATGCGGGCGGCAAGCTTGTGATCCAGATATCGGCCCGCACTTCCGGAGCCGCTTCCCAACTGCCCTTCCTCGCCACCAAACGCCGCGCCGATGTGGCACTTGCCGCAAGCGGTCTGCGCTTTGTCATTCTCCGCCCCGCACTGGTTGTCGGCCGCAACGCCCATGGCGGCACAGCACTCGTGCGCGCGCTTGCAAGCTTCCCCTTCGCTGTGCCGCTCGTAAACGGCAAGATGCCTGTACAGACCGTCGCAGTCGAAGATGTCGCGTTGGCAGTCAGCGCGGCAATAGATGGCGAAATCCCGTCAGGCAGCGATATCGAGTTGGCAGCAAACGAAACGCTGACATTGCAAGGCGTAGTCGCTGCGCACCGGCAATGGCTCGGCCTCGCCCCTGCTCCCGCGCTAAATCTTCCGACTGCCTTCATGCGCCCCGTCGCCCTCACGGCGGATATTGCGGGAAAGCTCGGCTGGCGGTCGCCGTTGCGCTCAACCGCCATGAGGGTGATGTCGGAAGGTATCGTGACGGAGAACAGCGCGCCAAAAGCGACGACGTCGCTCAAGAGCTTGAGGGACACGCTGGCAGCTCACCCTTCCGGCGTGCAGGACCTGTGGTTTGCCAGATCATATCTGCTCAAACCCGTCCTCATTCTCTGCCTGTCGCTGTTCTGGCTATTGTCCGGCCTCGTACCGCTGCTTGATATCGACAGCTCGGCCGCGCATTTCCTGCCCTTCATGCCGCAAGTGCCAGCCGTCACCCTCACACTCGCCACCTGCCTCATCGATATCGCCCTGGGCGTCACCGTCCTGATAAGACCACTTGCCAGAAAAGCGCTCATCGCCATGCTCCTGGTCACCGCCGCCTATCTGACTGGTGGCAGTCTGCTGGAGCCGGGTCTGTGGCTCGATCCGCTCGGCCCCCTCGTCAAGGTCCTGCCCTCCATCGCCCTGACACTTGTCGCCCTTGCCACATTGGATGAACGCTGATGACACCTGAAGACCTTCTGCGGCTCGCCCATGTCATCGGCGCAACCGTGCTGTTCGGCACCGGGGCTGGCATAGCGTTTTTCATGGTGATGGCGCGGCGGACGGCAAACCCGGCCCTGATCGCCCATGTTTCGGGCACGGTCGTCATCGCCGACACCATCTTCACCGCCACGGCGGCGATCATCCAGCCGGTCACCGGTTATTTTCTGGCGCGCATCATCGGCTGGCCGCTGAGCGAAGGCTGGATCGCCCTTTCGCTCTGCCTCTATGTCTTCACCGGCATTTTCTGGCTGCCGGTGGTGTGGATCCAGATCAAACTGCGCGACATCGCCCGCGATTGCGTCGCTGCGGACGAGGCCCTGCCGCCGCAATGGTTCCGTCTCTACCGCATCTGGTTTGCCTGCGGTTTTCCGGCTTTCTTCGCGGTTCTCGGCATCATCTGGCTGATGCTGACCAAGCCGGATATTGCCCTGTTCGGTTGATGCGCCTCAATTGACCGCCTGTCTTTCGACAAGCTGCGCCAGTTGCTCGGCAACCGTGTTCCAGCCGTCGAAAAAGCCCATCTCCGCGTGCCTGTCGCGATCTTCAGGGTTTCTGTGCATGGCATAGGCCAAATACTCCATTCCTTCAGGATGATCGCGAAACGTCATGACGGCGGTGAGGAATGGGCGGGCGGACGGGCGAAAGCCTGAAGTCAGTGCATCGGTGAAGACCAGACGCTCCTCATCATCCACCGCCAGGAAACATCCACTTATGTGATCGCCGAATGCCTTACCGTCTTCGCTGTAGCGGGTCTCGAAAGCGCCGCCGGGGAAAAGCTCCATTTTCTCGACACGGCATTTGCCGGGATGCGGCACCCACCACTGTTCGAGGCTGTTTTTGTCGACCCAGGCGTTCCAGACCAGCTGGCGCGGCGCCCTGATGATCCTTGAAATCTTCAGATCGAGATCGGGATTGAAAGTGTCGGTCATTTGTCATTCTCCCCTTTATCGGAGGTCCTGTCCTGTTGCGCCATGACGAACTGTTCAAGCCGGTCCGTCCGGCCTTCCCAGATGGCATGCTGTTGCGAAAGCCAGCCCTCGATCATCGAAAACCGTTGTTTCTCCAGCGAGCAAAATCGCACCCGGCCCTGCTTTCGCGTCACGATCAACCCCGCTCCTTCCAGCTGGCGGATATGTTTCATGAACGACGGCAGGGCCATGGCGAAAGGTTCGGCAAGCGTGCCGACGCTCGCATCCCCGCTGCCCAACCGCAAAAGCACGGCCCGTCGTGTCGGATCGGCAAGGGACTGGAAGATATCGTCAAGTGGCGCTGAATAGTTATTCATAAGACTAACTATCACGACGAAACACTTAGCTCAACGGATAAGTTTAAAAATCGCACCGGCGGAGGGAATAAAGCAGTGACCTGCGGTGTCTTTTGATGTGCTGGCGGCAGAAGCCGCCCGAACCAAGGAGGATATGTCCATGAAAATCCGCTTTATCGTTCCCGCCCTCGTTCTGGCATTTGCCGGAACGGCCTATGCGGCACCCGCAGTCGAAACGGTCAAGACCGCCAAAGGCAATGTGCTTGCGGGCGAAAAAGGCATGACGCTCTACACTTTCAAGAACGACAAGAAGGGCGTATCCAATTGTTATGACAAGTGCGCCACCAACTGGCCGCCGTTCTTCGCGGCTACTGGCGACAAGGCCGAAGGCGCCTATTCCGTCGTGACGCGCAAGGACGGCAAGATGCAGTGGGCAAAGGACGGCATGCCGCTCTACTACTGGGCCAAGGACATGAAAAAAGGCGATGCAACCGGCGACGGTATGAACGGTGTATGGGATGCCGCAAAACCATGATGGCATGAATGGCAAGACGCGGGGGAGCCTCTCCCCCGCAGCCGGCTCCTTCGAGGCGGAGATGCTGGCGCTGATACCCATGCTGCGGCGTTATTCCCGCAGCCTTTCCCGCTCCGACGCCGATGGCGAGGACCTTTTGCAGGACTGCGTGGAAAAGGCGCTGACCAACAAGAGGCAATGGCACGGAACGGCTTTGAAATCATGGGCTTACGCGATAATGACGAATCTTTATCGCAACCGCCACCGCGCCGCGAAACGTCACCCGTCCGAAAGTCTCGACGGCCATGAAAGCTTGGCCGTTGCCGACACACTCGGCGACACGCTGGAAAACGATAGGCTGCACGTCGCGCTCGGGCTGCTTTCGCCAGAGATGCGGGCGGTGCTGATGCTGGTGACTGTGGAAGGCTACAGCTATCAGGAGGCAGCCGAGACATTGTCGATCCCGGTGGGTACCGTCATGTCCAGACTTTCCCGCGCCCGCGAAACCCTGCGCCAGCACCTGGCGGCGGACAATATCATTCCCCTGCGGAGACCACGATGAAAAGGCCCGATGCCATTACCGAAGACGATCTGCACGCTTATGTCGATGGGCTTTTGTCCGACGACGACCGCGCGGCTGTCGAGGCCTGGCTGACCGAAAGGCCGCAGGAGCGGGAGCGTGTGGAAGACTGGAAAAAACAGGCTGAAACCCTGCGAGCCGCATTCGCCGCCTATGCCGCCGAACATCCGCACGACACCGCGATGCTTGCCGAAAGAAAACAGGCACCCGCGTGGCGGCTGAAACCGGTTCTTCTGCGAACGGCAGCTGTGTTGCTGATCTTCGCGGCGGGTGCGGCAGCCGGCAGGCTTGTGCCGTCGCCGCTCGCCACGCCGCAGGACGTGGTTCTGGCGTCGTTGACGACTGACATTCCCGCGCAGGCGAAATCGGCCTATCTCATCTATGCAAGCGAGGTGCGCCACCCCGTTGAAGTTGGAGCCGAACAGCAGCAGCACCTTGCAACATGGCTCGGCAAAAGGCTCGGTTATCCCTTCGCCATCCCCGATCTTTCCAAGATCGGATATGATCTCGTCGGCGGGCGCCTGATCCCCGTCAGCGGCAAGCCAGGGGCGATGCTGATGTATCAGGACAAGACCGGCCGCCGGGTAACGGTGCTGGTCGGCCACAACGAGGAAAACCGCACCACCAGCTTCCGCATGGCGAGCGCCGATGGCGTCGAGACCTTTTACTGGATCGACAACGAACTGGGCTATGCCGTTTCTGCCGAGCTGACGCGCGCCGAGGTGCAGAAGATCGCCGAGGAATGTTACCGCCAGTTCCCTGCGTAGAATAACCTATACCCCCACCCCACATCCATGCGACAGGCACAGGGATGACGAAGGGAGAACACCTATTTCAACATCGGCCAGAGGCTGACGACGAGAAGGACGGCCATGGTGATGTTGAACCATTTGAGCCGCACGGGAACGGAAAGCCAGTCGCGCAGGGCCGAACCGAAGCCCGCCCAGGTCGAAACGCTGGGAAGATTGACGGCGGCGAAAACCACGCCGACGATCAAAACGGTGACGAGATATCGCCGCTCATCCGTATAGGTCGCCATCGCGGTCACGGCCATTACCCAAGCCTTGGGATTGACCCACTGAAAGGCTGCGGCGGCAAGAAAGCTCATCGGCACCGATGCGGCAGCACCCTCGTTCAGGCTGCGGGACGTGCCGATCTTCCACGCGATCCAGACGAGATAAAGTCCGCCCGCGAATTTCAGCACGGTATAGAGCAAGGGCACAGAGTGCAGCAGCGCGCCAAGCCCAAATCCGACGCCGATCAGCAATGACAGGAACCCTGCCCCGATGCCCAGCATATGCGGGATCGTGCGGCGGAAACCGAAATTCACGCCGGAGGCAAAAAGCATCATATTGTTCGGGCCGGGCGTAATGGAGGTTGTGAAGGCAAACAGCACCAGCGCAACGAGGGTTTCGACAGTCATGATCTCTCCTGTGAAAAGACCCTATCCGCCGAACCACCATCAAACCAGTCCGATCAACCGATAGGCGTAGTCAAATTTTTTGATGGATCGATCCTTTCCATGCCGGGTTTGAGAAGTCGGAACAAAGGGCTATTCTCCGTCAACAACCGCTGGAGCGAACCGATGTATGACGACATTCCTTCCGTCACCCTGCCATCCGGAAAAGAGATACCAGCCCTTGGCCTCGGCACCTGGAACATGGGCGAGATGAGATCATCGGCTCCTCAGGAAGTCGAGAGCATTCGCAAGGCGATCGATCTCGGCATGACGCTGATCGACACGGCCGAAATGTATGCAGACGGCCGATCCGAAGAAGTGGTGGGCACGGCGATTGCCGGCCGGCGCGACGAGGTGTTTCTGGTCAGCAAGGTCTATCCCTGGAACGCCAGCGCCCGAAGCACGATTGAGGCCTGCGAGCGCAGCCTCGCAAGGCTCGGCACCGACCGGCTCGATCTCTATCTACTGCATTGGCGTGGTGATCACCCGCTGGAAGAAACGGTGGCCGCTTTCGAAAAGCTTAAAAAAGCAGGCAAGATCGGCGACTGGGGCGTCTCGAATTTCGACACCGACGACATGGAGGAGCTTTTCGCTGTTCCCGACGGTAAGAATTGCGCCGCCAATCAGGTGCTCTACAATCTCTCCCGGCGCGGACCGGAATTTTCCCTTCTGCCCTGGTGTCAGTGGCACAGCGTGCCGCTGATGGCCTATTCGCCAATCGAACAGGGGCGCATCCTCAACAACCACGAACTCATCCGCATCGCCAAGGCCTATCAGGCTACGCCTGCGCAACTGGCACTGGCCTTTCTTCTGGAAAGAGAAGGCGTCATCGCCATTCCAAAATCCGCCAGCGCCGCACGCGTGGAGGAGAACCGAGGTGCCACCGATCTCGAAATCACCGATGAGGACTGGGCCGCACTGGATGCCGCTTTCCCTCCACCGACACGCAAGACGGCGCTGGAAATGCTTTGATTTAACAAAGCATTAAGATATTTTTCGGAATCAGGCACTCAAGCAATTGAATCGAAATGTGAGCCCTGCGAACTGATGCTTTGGGCTGCAACATTTCAATTCAATAACGGCGCAGCGAACCGCGCCGTCAGTCTCTTAGACATGCTGCACCCAGTTACGGTATGCGGCGCTCATATTCCTCTTTCAGCCCCAGCCAGCTATCCCAGAAAGGCCCCGGTTCCTTTTCCTGAAGACGGGCGGCGAGAATGTCGAGATGCGCATGCCAGCCGGCGCTGACATTGAGCTTGGTCGTGCGATCCGCAAGCCGGCGGTGAACCAGTGTCAGAAGCACATCCTTGCCCAGAGCCTGAAGCTCGATCGACACCTCTGCGCTCTCACCCCAGGTGAAGACGAGGCGATGCGGCGCAACGACGGTGATGATGCGTGAGGTCATCCTGTTCTCTTCGGAAAAACCTTCCGGGCGGCTGCCCGGCGGGTCGGAAAGCTCGTCGTTGCGCCAGACGAGTTCAAATGGTGCGTCGGGCGCAAGCCGCATCTCGCCGGACGCCAGCCACCGGCGGCGAAGTTCGCTCTGTGTCAGATAGGCCCAGACCCGCTCGATTGGTCCCGGCAGGAGCCGTTCTATTTTCAGGGTTGTCGGCTCGACGAGCCGGCCATAGGCGTCAGGCATTGCAATATCAGCCATTGTCATTTCCTCCATCTGCAGGGGATTTTCCCTGATCATCCTCCCTGAGCATCTGCTCAAGAATATCGAGGCGGCTGTTCCAGAACTGCCGGTAGAAATCCAGCCATTCATGCGCCTCTGCCAACCGTTCCGGCGCAAGGCGGCAGACATGGGTACGCCCGCTCACCTCACGACGAATAAGCCCGGCGTTTTCCAGCGCCTTGATGTGCTTGGATGCCGCAGCCAGCGATATGTCGAACGGCTCGGCCAGCTGGCTCACCGTTCGCTCGCCACGGGATAGATCGCGCAGCATCGTGCGCCGCGTCGCATCGCCAAGGGCATGAAAGACAGTGTCGAGATGTGGAACAGATAATTCAACCATGTTGTTGAATATAGGCCACCAGACTTAAAAGTCAACCATATGGTTGAATATCAATTCACCGGAGCGCAGCCCATAAAAAACCCGCGGCGAACCGCGGGCTTGGTATTACAAGGATATTCGAAAGGCGGAGGATCACATCCCCTGCGAACCGCGGTTCATGGCTGCAATACCCGTGCGGCAGATCTCGATCAGGCCGAGCGGTTTGATGATGGCCACGAACTGGTCGATCTTGGACGACTTGCCGGTGATTTCGAAGATGAAATGCTCGACTGTCGCGTCCACCACCTTGGCCTGAAACGCATCCGCAAGACGCAGCGTCTCGGCGCGGGCTTCACCCGAACCGGCGACCTTGATCAGCGCTACTTCACGCTCGATCGGCCGTTCCTGCCCGAGTTCGCGGGCGCGAACGGTGAGATCGAGCACCCGGTGCACAGGAACGATGCGTTCCAGCTGCGCCTTGATCTGCTCCAGCACGATCGGCGTGCCGCGCGTTACGATCGTGATGCGCGATAGATGCGCCTCATGCTCGGTTTCCGAAACCGTCAGGCTTTCGATGTTGTAACCCCGGCCGGAAAACAGGCCGATGACCCGGGCGAGAACGCCCGGCTCGTTGCTGACGAGAACCGACAGCGTGTGATTTTCGACGGCAGCCGTTTCCTTCTGGATGAAATAGGCGGAGCCGGTGGGTTGTAGGTGTGCGTTCATGTCCTTTTCCTCTCCCGGCTCAGACTAGCTGACGGCCCTTGGCATCGATGGCGTTGGCAACAGCTTCATCCGTCGCCTCATCCGGCAACAGCATCTCGTTATGGGCTTTACCAGATGGGATCATCGGGAAGCAATTGGCGAGATTGGCAACGCGGCAATCGAAGATGACCGGCCTGTTGACCGCAATCATCTCGGCGATCTTGTCGTCCAGTTCCTTCGGATCGTCGCAATACATGCCAACGGCGCCATAGGCTTCCGCCAGTTTGACGAAGTCAGGCATGGCTTCGGTATAGGAGTTGGACAGGCGGTTGCCGTGCAGCAACTGCTGCCACTGCCGCACCATGCCCATATACTGGTTGTTGAGGATGAAAATCTTCACCGGCAGACCGTACTGGATGGCGCAGGACATTTCCTGAATGCACATCTGGATCGAGGCATCACCGGCAATGTCGATAACCAGCGCTTCCGGATGCGCGACCTGCACGCCGATAGCTGCCGGCAGGCCGTATCCCATGGTACCGAGACCGCCCGAGGTCATCCAGTGGTTGGGCTCCTCGAAGCCGAAGAACTGCGCCGCCCACATCTGGTGCTGGCCAACTTCGGTGGTGATGAAGGTCTCGCGCCCCTTCGATGCCTCGTAAAGACGTTGCAATGCATATTGCGGCATGATGACATCGTTGGAATTCTTGTAGGCGAAGGAGTTGCGGGCGCGCCAGCGCTCGATCTGCAGCCACCAGTCCGCGGTCTGCGCTTTTTCCGGCTTCTTCGGCAAAGCGCGCCACAGGCGAACCATATCTTCCAGAACATGGCTGACGTCGCCAATGATCGGAACGTCGACGCGTACGGTCTTGTTGATCGAGGACGGATCGATATCGACGTGAATCTTCTTGGAATTCGGCGAAAACGCATTCAGGCGCCCGGTGATACGGTCGTCGAAACGCGCGCCGATGCAGACCAGCACGTCGCAATCATGCATTGTCATATTGGCTTCGTATGAACCGTGCATGCCCAGCATGCCGAGCCAGTTCTTGCCGGAAGCCGGATAGGCGCCGAGACCCATCAGCGTCGAGGTGATCGGGAAACCGGTCAGCTCTACCAGTTCGCGCAGCAGCCGTGTCGCTTCCGGGCCGGAGTTGATGACACCGCCACCGGTGTAGAAAACCGGCTTCTTTGCCTTAGACATCAATTCGATGGCCGCGTGAATGGCGTTGAGATCGCCCTGAACCTTCGGCTTGTAGCTCTTCTGCTGAATGGCAGCGGAAGGCGGTGTATAGGTGCCGGTGGCGAACTGGATGTCCTTCGGAATATCGACGACGACGGGGCCGGGACGACCAGTCTGTGCGATGCGGAAGGCCTCATGGATGATGCCCGCCAGTTCGTTGACGTCCTTTACCAGCCAGTTGTGCTTGGTGCAGGGGCGCGTAATGCCGACGGTATCGCATTCCTGAAATGCGTCGGAGCCGATCAGCGATGTCGGAACCTGGCCGGAAAGGCAGACGAGCGGAATGGAATCCATCAGCGCATCCTGCAGCGGGGTGACCGCATTGGTGGCGCCGGGACCGGAGGTAACGAGCATGACACCGACCTTGCCGGTGGAGCGGGCATAACCTTCGGCAGCATGGCCGGCACCCTGCTCGTGACGTACGAGAATATGCTGAATGTCTTCCTGCTGGAAAATCTCGTCGTAGATCGGAAGCACGGCACCACCAGGATAACCGAAGATATGCTCGACGCCGTTGTCCTTCAGCGCCTTCAGAACAATCTCCGCACCTGTCATGCTATTGCTGTTTTCCGTATTATCCTTATCCGTCATTGCCTGTTTCCATCCCGCTTTGGCTTTGGATATCGAGGAGCCCGAGGGCCTGTTTGAAGACATAAAAAAAGGCCCCTAGAGGAGCCTCGTTCAGCGCATGGGTGCTTTCGCCGGATGGTTACACCATCCTGCCCATGCGCCGTCCCACCACGATAAGTACGTTAAGATTTTTCATGGGCCGGAGTGTTAGCCAGAAAAGCGCCAGTCGTCAACGCATATTGCGGAAAAAATCGGCGTCGGCTTCTTTTATTACCCGTAAGGCGCCATGGACGAAATTTTCGAACGCAACAAATACACAGGTTGTTAAATATAATCTTTTACAATCAAAGATGCAGATAATGCCCGAACCACCGCGATCATCCGCATGTACCGGGATAAGACGTGAATAGTGACGAGTTTCATAGAGCGTCCCGCATGGACGAAAACGAACGGCGATCCGGCCAGCAGCCGGCTAACCGCATGCTCGGCCGCGTCATCGCCTGTGATGGCGCCCATGCGACAATCGCCGCAGAAACGGAAATCGGCTCAACCGATGTCGCGCAGCTCTGGTCCGTCGGACGCCTGATCTCGATCGAAATGGGAACGAGCCGCGTCGCCGCACTGGTATATGCCATGCGCACGGGCGAAGAACACTGGTCGTCGGACAAGCCGAACAGGCTGCTGATCGACGTGGAACTCGTTGGCGAAGTCTACCGCACCGAAGATGGCAGCGAACGTTTTTCCACCGGCATTTCCCGTTACCCCTACCTGGGCGCGGTCGCGCATCGCATCCGCACGGGAGACCTTTCCAAGATCTATGACAGCGGCAAGCGAGACACATGCGTCATTGGCAAGCTGACGCAGGACGACACGATTGGCGCGGCCATCAATATCCAGCAGATGCTGGCGAAACATTTCGCCGTCGTCGGCTCGACGGGCGTGGGCAAAACCACCGCCGTCTCCCTTCTTCTGAACAAGGCGATCGAGACGGACCCGAAGCTGCGTGTCCTCATTCTCGATCCGCACAATGAATTTGCGGCCGCCTTTCCCGATCACTCTGTCGTCATCGACACCGACACGCTCGACCTTCCCTTCTGGCTGATGCGCCTTGAAGAATTCGCGGAAGTGATTTTCCGCGGACGCAAGCCCGTACCGGAAGAGATGGATGTCCTTCGCGACATCATTCCGGAAGCGAAAAAGGCATTTCGCGGCACAGATGGCTCCGCCGTTCGCCGCACGTCCGACAAGAGCGCGATCACGCCGGATACGCCGGTACCTTACCGCATGGCCGATATTCTCGCCCTCATCGACGAGCGCATCGGGCGGCTGGAAGGGCGCGGCGAAAAGCCGACCCTGCGCTCCCTCAAGGGCCGCATTCTCTCGGCCATCAACGATACGCGCTATAACTTCATGTTCTCCAGCAATACGATCAGCGACACCATTCTGGAAACGGTGGCGCATATCTTCCGTATTCCAGGAGAAGGCAAGCCAATTTCGGTTTTCCAGCTGTCCGGCATCCCCTCGGAAGTGGTGAACTCGGTCGTCTCCGTCCTTTGCCGCATGTCCTTCGAACTCGCGGTGCTGGCGCGCGGCTCGCTGCATATGCTTGTCGTCTGCGAAGAAGCGCACCGTTATGTTCCCGCCGACCCTGAGCGCGGATTTTTCCCGACCCGGCAGGCGATCGCGCAGATCGCCAAGGAAGGCCGCAAATACGGTATTTCGCTTGGCGTCATCAGCCAGCGTCCGAGTGAGCTGGACCAGACCATCCTGTCGCAGTGCTCGACCGTTTTTGCCATGCGGCTGACGAACGAGATCGACCAGAAGATCATTCTGTCCGCCGTACCGAACGCCTCAACCTCGACCACCAGTTTCCTCTCGTCCATCGGCAATGGCGAGGCAATCGCCTTTGGCGAGGCGGTGGGCGTACCGATGCGCATGCGCTTCGACCGCGTCTCCACGGCAAAATTGCCGAAGGCAAACGGCGCAGTCAGCCATACGCCCCACGAAACGCCCGATACAGTCGATCTGAACACCATCGTCAGCCGCATGCGCGCGGTAGCCAAGCCGGTCATCACCGGCTTCCAGCAAAGCGTCGAAGCGGCCTTCTCCGATATGCAGGAACCGATGTCAGCTCCCAGGGAAGCGGACGACGTCGATCGCTGGAAACGCGAACTGGGGACGGCGGCGACAGAGGGATACGAACCCTACCGCCCCGACATGCTGCCCGGACGCACAACCTTAGCGCCGCAGTCGCCCGCAACGGCAACGGATACCAGCGCTGTCAACGAATTGCGTAAGGTCGGCTTCCAGATGCAGGCACAGAGTGGCCCGCCTCCTTCAGAGACACGCCCTTCGCTGCGGGAGAGCCCGATGAAAAAGCCGCTAGGCAGCCTTTACCGCAAGGACTGAGCGCGGCCCCTACGGCTGGATACGTGCCCAGTCCGGCCCCATCTGGTTGCGGAACCAGGTCATCTGCCGCTTGGCATATTGGCGGGTCGCGGCCGCCGATTTTTCGATGACCTCTGCCTCACTCATACCGCCAGCCAGCATATCGGCGATCTGGGAAACGCCGATCGCCTTCATCGCTGTGGCATCAGGCGCAAGGTTCAGGGCGAGAAGAGCTTTCACCTCTTCCACAGCACCACTCTCCATCATGGTTTCGAACCGCCGATTGATGCGGTCGTGCAGCACGGGCCGTTCCGGCAGGACCACGAATTTCTCCGCTCTGTCCGGATCAACTATCATCGGACCACTGGCTTTTTGGAACTCCATGATCGACTTTCCGGTCGCCTCCATGACCTCCAGCGCCCGGACGATCCGCTGGCCGTCCCCCGGCTGAAGCCCCTGCGCCATCAAGGGATCGCACTGCGACAGCTCCGCGTGCAGGACCGTTGACCCCTCTTCGATCAGCCGGGCGCGCAGCCTCTCGCGTATGTCGTCAGGAATGGCGGGCATATCGGACAAGCCGCCCGTCAGCGCCTTGAAATAAAGCCCCGTACCGCCAACGATGACCGGAAAACGCTGCTGCCTGCACAAATCCACAAGCAGGGCGGAAATGTCCCGCAGCCATTCACCCGTTGAATAGGAACTGCTTGCCGGCACATGGCCGTATAGCAGATGTGGCACGCCTGCCATTTCTTCCTCGGATGGCCGGGCGGTCAGCACCCGCAGCGTGTCATAAACCTGCATGCTGTCGGCATTGATCACGACACCGTTCCGCTCCCGCGCCATACGAAGCGCAAGCGCGGACTTGCCGCTTGCCGTCGGGCCGGTTATCAGGATCGCATCAAAATTCTCATCAAGGTTTTTCATCATGGCTTTCGTTGCCACGCTTATCGCCAATCCGTCAAATCCTGTTCTGACACCGGCCCTCGGCGAAGCGGCCGCAAATGCCGTAAACGCATCCGGTCTCTACTGGCTGGCCGATGGCATCGCCTGCGATATTGCCCTGCCCTCTGGCACCGATGCCGAACAGGCACGTGACGCGATTGCCGATGTGCTTTCGGGCCAGCCGATCGATATCGTCGTTCAGGAACAGGACAAGCGCCGCAAGAAGCTTCTGATCGCCGATATGGATTCGACCATGATCGGTCAGGAATGCATCGACGAGCTGGCCGCCGAAGTGGGATTGAAGGACAAGGTTTCCACGATTACCGCTCGCGCCATGAATGGCGAAATCGCTTTTGAGCCGGCGCTCCGCGAGCGCGTGGCGCTGCTGAAGGGCCTGCCGGTCTCCGTCATCGATGACGTCATCGAAAAGCGCATCACGCTGACATCAGGCGGCAAGGAGCTGATCGCCACCATGAAGGCGAAAGGCTACTATACCGCCCTCGTTTCCGGCGGTTTCACGGTCTTCACCGGCCGGGTGGCGGCGATGCTGGGGTTTGATGAGAACCGCGCCAATCTTCTCGGCGAGGCCGATGGCCAGTTGGATGGCACCGTTGCCGAACCGATCCTCGGCAAACAGGCCAAGGTGGATGCGCTGAACGATATCGCCGCAAAGCTCGGCATCTCGCCGGACGAGGCAATGGCGGTCGGCGATGGCGCCAACGATCTCGGCATGCTGCATCTGGCCGGCGCGGGCGTTGCCCTGCACGCCAAGCCCGCCGTCGCCGCCGAGGCGCAGATGCGCATCGACCATGGCGACCTGACCGCACTCCTTTATATTCAGGGTTACCGCAAGACGGATTTTGTCGTTCCATGATCATCCGCGAAACATCAAGGCTCATTCTGCGCGAGTGGAAGGAGAGCGACCGCAATCTGTTCCGCGAAATCAACGCCGACGAAAAGGTCATGGAATTTTTTCCCTTCCGCCGCAGCCATGCGGAAGCGGATGCGGTTCTCGAAACCATCAATGGCATGATCCGCGGCAGCGGTTACGGCTTCTACGCCATGGAACTGCGCGAAACCGGTGAGGTTATGGGATTTTGCGGCATATCGCCGGTCATGAACCTCGATCCGCCCTTTCCGCTCGGAACCATGGAAATCGGCTGGCGGCTCGCCACCCGTTTCTGGGGTCACGGCTATGTCACCGAGGCCGCGCAATCGCTGCTCGTCATGGCTTTTGACGAAAAGGAAACGCCGGAAATCGTCTCCTTTGCCGTCCATGACAACCAGCGTTCGACGCGGGTGATGGAACGTATCGGCCTCAAGCGTGACCCGTCACGAGACTTCGACCACCCGCGCGTCCCGGAAGACACCCATCCGCATCTGCGCCCGCATGTGACCTATGCGCTGACGCTCGCGGAGTGGCGGGAACGACGGGCACAGTAGCGCCCTCGCCCGCCAGTTCGGCAATTATTTCACAGCCGCATTTCCGCCGTCGGCAAACAGGGCCGATCCGGCAACGAAGCTCGACATCGGGCTGGAGAGGAAAAGGGCGGCCTGCGCCAGTTCCTCCGGTTCCGCAATGCGCTTCATCGCATGCAGCCCTGCAGCCCACTCCTTCTGGGCCGCATCTCCCGCCATCGGCGTATCGACTCCGCCGGGAAGCAGCGCATTGGCGCGAATTCCCTTGAAGGCGTAGTCGGCAGTAATGCCCTTCACCAGCCCCATCAGCGCCGCCTTGGAGGTGCCATAGGCTGCCATGCCGGGTATGCCGGCGCTGGTGCCGACGAAGCTGGAGATGAAGACGACCGAACCTCCTCCCCGCTTCAACATCGCAGGGATCTGGCTGCGCACGCTGAGAAATGCGGAAGTGAGATTGGCAGTGATCACGTGATCCCATTCCTCTACCGAAATCTCCGCAAGCGGTTTTGTTGCGCCAACGGCACCGGCATTGTTGACGGCGATATCGAGACCGCCAAAGACGGTCATGGCCGCATCCGTCAGACGGGCATGGGTTTCCGCAACTGTGACGTCACCCACCACGGGGTGAACACGACCGCCGGCCTGGCGAATGGCGGAAGTCACGTCCTCGAGTGCCTCGGCACCACGCGCGTTGATAATGACGGCCGCGCCCTGTTCGGCAAACAGCCTTGCCGTCGCCTGGCCGATGCCGGATGACGCGCCAGTTATGATCGCAACCTTGTTTTCCAATAATTTCATATCCTTGGCCTCCTTTGGCGGAGACCGAGGAATAGAGAGCAAGCCGAACCACAGCCACCCGATTCCTGCCGAACCGGGCGAAAGAAGCTTTACTCCAGCGGCAGCGCCACGACGCGTAGATTGCCCTGTGCATCGGCAACCATCATATGCGCATTCTTGCGACCCTCGGATTTCAGGCCGTTGACACGCACAAGCACGTCGCCCGGAACCTCCATGAAGTCTTGTCCGACCTCGACGATGACATCACCCGCCTTCATGCCCTTCTGTTCGGCCGGCGAACCCTGATCGACGCTAGCGACAAGCACGCCTTCGACGCTTTCGGCAATGCCCTTCTCCGTCCGCAACTCGTTGCTCAGCACTACGAGGTTCATGCCGAGCACACGCTGCGGCGCTTCGCGCACCTCCGGCGTCTGGTCCTGCGCCTGATCGTCGGAACCGCCCTTGTCATCAGGCACGACCATGCCGCCGTCACCGTCCTCGGCCTGCGGATCGTCGGTTGCGGCCTTTTCATCGGGCGCATCCTGCAACTGGCCAAGCTTTACCTTGACGGTCTCTTCCTTTCCGTCACGGAAGACCACGACATCGACTTCCTTGCCGACCGGGCTTTCCGCCACGATCCTCAAGAGGTCACGCATCTCGTGAATATCCTTGCCGTCGAATTTCAGTACGATATCGCCGGCCTGGATCGGGCCGTTTTCCACCGGGCCACCCTTGGCCACGCCGGAAATCAAGGCACCCTTTGCCGCTTCCATGCCAAGGCTTGCGGCCACGTCGTCGGTAACCGGCTGGACGCGCACGCCGAGCCAGCCACGGCGGGTTTCGCCGAATTGGATGAGCTGCTCGACGATATTCTGGGCGAGTTCCGTCGGAACCGCGAAACCGATGCCGATCGAACCGCCGCTCGGCGAAATGATCGCCGTATTGATGCCGATCACCTCACCCTTCATGTTGAAGAGCGGACCGCCGGAATTACCCTTGTTGATTGCAGCATCCGTCTGGATGAAGTTGTCATAGGGACCGGCATTGATGTTGCGCCCGCGCGCGGAAACGACGCCGACAGTCAGCGATCCACCGAGGCCGAAGGGATTGCCAACGGCCATGACCCAGTCACCGATGCGCATGCTGCGCGAATCGCCGAACTTGACTGCCTTCAGCGGAGCCTTCGGCTCAACCTTCAAAACGGAAAGATCGGTCTTGGTATCAGTGCCGACCAGCGTTGCCTTCAGCTTCGAACCATTCGGGAAAATCACCTCGATGGCGTCTGCGCCCTCAATGACGTGATTGTTGGTGACGATGTAGCCAGCCGGATCGATAACGAAGCCGGATCCCAGCGAACTGACCTTGTCGCCGCCTTCCGGTTTCTGGTTGTCGAAATAATCCTTGAAGAACTCCTGGAAAGGCGAACCTTCCGGCAGTTTCGGCGGCACAGGCCCTTTGCCCTCAGTCTTGACGTTCTGCGACGTCGAAATATTCACCACCGCATCAAGAAGGGGTGCGGCAAGATCGGCGACCGATGCCGGCCCATGGCTCTGCGCCCATGCCGCAACCGGTGCCGAAAGGCTACCCGCCACAAGTGCGAAGCCCGCGACTGCGGCAATGCTGCTGCGAAAAGGCGAAAGAAGGGTCACGGCCATAAGCGTCCTCGCGTTTCAAATCGTCATTCCCTGCATATATCGTCAAAGCATAAGGCGGAATGATGAAGTGTAAAAATACCTTTTCGTGAACAGCACCGGCTGCCTTGCTCACTGCCTACAGCATCGGCGCGAAAACGGATATCCCTTTCCGGGCGCGAGACAACAGGATTTTGCCCCTTTCCGCTTTGCTGCCACCCAGCCATTCGCTCAAAAAGAAAGGGCCGGTTAAAACCGGCCCCTCCAAAATCATTCGATCCGTTATCAATTTGCCGGCGGTGCGGCAGGTGCGGCCGGAGCCGTGGATGGAGCACCGTTGATGTCGTTGAAATAACGGAAGAAGGTCGAGTCGGGAGACAGGACCAGCGTCGTGCCGGTTCCAGACAGCGCGCTGGAATAGGCCGCCATGGAACGATAGAACTCGAAGAAGCTCGGGTCGCGCTGGAAAGCTTCGCCGAAAACCCGGTTACGCTCCGCATCGCCTTCACCGCGCAGGACTTCGGACTGACGCTGGGCATCGGATTCGAATTCCACGACCTGACGGTCGGCAATAGCGCGACGACGCTGTGCCGCCTCGTTACCGCGGGCGCGGATCAGCTCGGCTTCGGCCAGACGTTCCGACTTCATACGCTCGAAGGTCTGCTGCGAGACTTCCTGCGTGAGATCGGTGCGGCGGATACGGACATCCACGATGCTGACGCCAAGCGATTCCGCATCGGGGCGCAGATCGTCACGTACTTCCTGCATCATCGATGCACGCGCATCCGAAAGCGCCGATTCGAAGCCGCGAAGACCGTAGACCCGGCGCAACGACGCGTCGAGACGAGTGCGTAGACGCGATTCCGCCGACATCTGGTCACCGGAGACCGTCTGCCGGAAGCGGCGGGCATCCGTGATGCGATAGACCACGAAGGCATCGACCTCGTAGAACTTGCCGCCGGAAACCTGAACACGGATGTTGTCGTGATCGAAGCGCAGCGCCCGGTTCTCGATATATTGCACCCGATCGGCATCCATGAAGGCGAAGGGCAGCTTGAAATAGAGGCCCGGCGCCGTTTTTACGTCCTGGATCTGACCGAAGCGTACAACGATGGCCTGCTGGCGCTCGGTGACGACGAAGATCGACGAATAGGCCAGGAAAAGCACGGCGGCGAGACCGACAAGAACGGCCGTAAGACGGTTGCTCATATCAGTTGCCTCCCTGCTGTGCCGCGCCCGGATTGCCGCGCATGATCTCGTTCAGAGGCAGATAAGGCACCACACCCTGTTTTTCGTCGATGATGACCTTGTTGGAACCCTTCAGGACCTGTTCCATCGTTTCCAGGAACATACGCTGGCGGGTCACGTCAGGTGCCGTGCGATATTGATCGTAGATAGAAATGAAGCGCTGTGCCTCACCCTCTGCCTCGTTGACGACACGAGATTTGTAGGCGTTCGCTTCTTCGATGATCTGTGCTGCCTGACCACGTGCGGCACCCAGCTTCTGGTTGGCGTACTGGTTGGCTTCCTGCACGAAGCGGTCCTCGTCCTGCTCGGCACGCTGCACTTCGTCGAAGGCGTCGGCCACTTCGCGCGGCGGCGCCGCGTCTTCGATGGCGACAGCATTGATGGAGATGCCGGCCCCGTATCCGTCCATGGTGGACTGGATGATGGTGCGCACATCCGCCGCGATCGCCTGACGGTTATCACGGAAAATGTCCTGTGCGGGACGACGGCCGACGATTTCGCGCATCGCGCTTTCGGAAACCTGCTGCAAGGTCTCAGCCGGGCTGTCGACGTTAAACAGGTAGGATTTCGGATCGGAAACCGTATAGAGCACCGAGAACTGCACGTTGACGATGTTCTGGTCACCGGTCAGCATCACGCCGTTCGCGGAGGAAGACGAAGCGCGCGAACCGATATTCTGCTGCTGTTCGGTCACCTTGACGATTTCAACCGTCTCGATCGGCCACAGATGGAAATGCAGGCCGGGCATCGAAATCTCATCCTTCGGACGCCCGAAACGCAGCTCCACGCCGCGCTCGTCCGGCTGGACGGTGTAGATGGACTGAATGCCGAGGAAAACCAGAACGACGAGAGCGACGATCGCAATCGCGCCGCCATTGAACCCGCCCGGCAGGACATTCTTGAAGCGGTCCTGGCTGCGCCGGATGATCTCTTCCAGATCGGGCGGGCCGCCATTGCCGCCGCCACCGCCGCGAGGCCGGTTAGGTCCTTGCCCCCATGGGCCGCCACCGCCGCCCTGGTTGTTTCCGCCACCACCGCCGCCGCCCCAAGGGCCGCCGCCGCCATTCTGATTGCTCCAGGGCATCAATACCTCTTTATAAAAGCCTCTCCCGATCCCGTTCGAAAGCGGTTGCTCGCGTGCGGCGGGAATATGGACCCGTTATAAGAAGGAGAAGCGCGCGTTTCAACGCAGAGGTGGTAACTAAATACCCAATCAGGGTAAATAGTTCACTTTGACGCGGCTCTGCGCAAATAAGTGGTGAACAGAACCGGATAATTGTCCTTTTCCCCGGCGGGAACGGCATTTTCCTCGATTTTTTCAAAGACATCGGGATCGATTTCCGGAAAAAAAGTGTCGCCATCAAGCTTTACGGCCACATGGGTGACGGAAAGTTGATCGGCAAACGGCATGGCCTGACGGTAGATTTCCCCGCCACCGGCCACGAAAACCTCGTCCACACCCAGTTCCGCAGCCTTGCTTTTGCCAAGCGCGAGGGCGTCTTCAAGCGACGACACGACATCCACGCCATCAGGCCTGTAATCGGCATTGCGGCTGACGATGATGTGCGGCCGGCCCGGCAAAGGACGCTCGCCCACCGAGAGAAATGTCTTCCTCCCCATGATGAGCGGTTTGCCCATCGTCATCGCCTTGAAGCGCTTGAGGTCAGTGGAAAGCTTCCAAGGCATATCGAGGTCGCGGCCGATAACGCCGTTTTCCGACACCGCGACGATGATGGTGATGCGCGGCTCGCTCATACCGCGATCGGTGCCTTGATGGTTGAATCCGCCTCGTAGTTCTCCAGCGTAAAGTCTTCGAACTTAAAGGAGAAGAGGTCTCGCACATCCGGGTTGAGGCGCATCGTCGGCAGGGCCTTGGGGGTCCGCGTCATCTGCAATTTCGCCTGCTCGAAATGGTTGGCGTAGATATGCGCGTCACCAAGCGTATGGACGAAATCGCCGGGCTTCAGCCCCGTGACCTGCGCCACCATCAGCGTCAGAAGTGCGTAGGAAGCAATATTGAAAGGCACGCCGAGGAAAATATCGGCCGAGCGCTGGTAAAGCTGGCAGGACAGCTTTCCATCCGAAACATAGAACTGGAACAGGCAATGGCAGGGCGGCAGCGCCATCTCGTCCACCAGCGCCGGGTTCCAGGCCGAAACGATGTGGCGGCGGGAATTGGGATTGGTTTTGAGGGCCTCGATCAAAAGCGCGATCTGGTCGATGTGGCGACCGTCGGGCGCCGGCCAGGAACGCCACTGTGCTCCGTAAACCGGACCCAGATCACCATTTTCATCGGCCCATTCGTCCCATATGGAAACGCCGTTTTCCTTGAGATAGGCGATATTGGTATCGCCCTTCAGGAACCACAGGAGTTCATGGATGATCGAGCGCAGATGCAGCTTCTTGGTGGTGAGAACCGGAAAACCTTCCGCAAGATCGAAACGCATCTGGTAACCGAAGACCGAACGCGTGCCCGTGCCGGTGCGATCTCCGCGGTCTGAGCCGGTGTCCATCACATGCCGGAGAAGATCGAGATATTGTTTCATGTGTTCTGCCGCCGATTCCCTGATATCAAGGGAATATAATAACACAGGGCGACAGAACCAATCACCAGCGGGTCGCTTATCCCCGCGAAAAAATCAGAGCGACTGGAGTTTGCCCAGTTCCTTGGCCACCAGATAATAAAAGGTCACACGCGACTTGGAGCGGTCTGCGGCCATGGCCTTGGCGGTTGCATCGATCGCCTTGTCGGCGCTGTCATCGGTCACGCCAAGCTTCTTGCCGCACCAGTTCGCCTTCACACGTGCAAGCTCTTCCGGATCGGAAGCGGACACCAGCGATGAATCCCGGTTGCGCAGGGCAATGCCGAGATGTTTGACGATCTTGCCGACAATCGCTTCGTCGGCTGCTGCGTCGTATTTCTTCACATCTGCGAGATAGTCAGTCATGTCCACTCCTTCGTGTGTCCCCGGCCCGGTGTTGCTTGTGGTGACCGGTTGTAGGGAGAATGTGTCAGCAATCCCTCGTCGTCAAGAATTGTCTAAATTGTGGGCGGCAAACACGAAATCTTTTCATGGAATTGTCATCGGCCCCTTTTCTCCGCCAAGGGAAACGCCTATATGAACCTTGCCGGGGCAACCCGGCTATGGCGATAAACGGTCGGTGTAATAAACCTATTGGACCCGGGGGCGGTACCCGGCGCCTCCACCAAAAACCGGCGGCTTTTGAAGATGAAGGCCGGCTTTTGATGGGGGCGAAATAGGATCGACAAGGGCGTAAAGATCGAACTTTTGCTCGGCATGATACCGCCGTTATCGGGTCACAAGTGTAGTTGCAAATGACAACAACGCTAAGGAATACGCTCTCGCTGCCTAATGGCGGTGCGGGAATTCCGCTCTAAAGTCCTCACGGTTAGCCCCGTGAGGCGGGGTTCGGAGGTACCTGGCAACAGAAACCTCCACCTTCTCCATTTTGCCTGAATTGGTTATATGATAGCTGACTTGCACACAGCATCGGCTTTTCCGTTGCTGCCGTTCAGGACATTGCGTATACTTGGGTAATGCGTAGCCGCCAGGATCGAAATTGATCCCGGCTTGCGGATTACGCAAAGATTCAAAGTGTTACAGCGTCCTTGGCGCACTTGGTGCGCAGCGCTTTAAAAGACGTTCGAATAAGGGAAAGACAGGACCGCATGGGGCAGGATCATATCCGTTACGACATTCTCGCACAGGATGCCCTTCGCGGCGTTATTCGCAAAGTTTTGGGTGAAGTGGCCGCAACCGGCCGCCTGCCCGGCGACCACCATTTCTTCATAACATTTCTGACCGGCGCGCCCGGTGTGCGGATTTCGCAGCACCTCAAGTCCAAATATGCCGAGCAGATGACCATCGTCATCCAGCATCAGTTCTGGGACCTGAAAGTGACGGAGATCGGCTTCGAAATCGGCCTGTCCTTCTCGGATACGCCGGAAAAGCTGGTTGTTCCCTATAACGCCATCAGAGGTTTTTACGATCCTTCCGTCAATTTCGAGCTTGAGTTCGATGTGCCCCTGGCAGACGAGGAAGAGCTGGAAGAGGCCGAAATCACCGCCTATCCCGTTTCCCATGAGGCAAAGCCGGCTACAACGTCCGAGACGCACAAGTCCGGCGAGGAAAAGAAGGAAGGCTCCGTCGTTTCTCTGGATGCCTTCCGCAAGAAGCAATAACGGCTTTTTGCCCGACCGCGCGAAGCTCAAGGAGACATATCCGCATGGCCGCCGATATCGTCAATCTGCGTCAGTTCCGGAAGCAGAAAGCCCGTAGCGAAAAAGAAAAACAGGCGGATCAGAACCGCCTGTTTTTCGGTCGCACCAAGTCGGAAAAAAACCTCACATCGGCCCTTAACGAAAAAGCCGAAAAGGCGCTCGATCAGGGGCGGCTTGAAAAGGACGATGACAGGACCGATAGGGATTGAAGAGCCGGCCTGCCCGGGCAAGCTTTCGGAAGACCGGAAAAAACACCGCTAAACAGAGGCTTGCAGGCACGACATGATTCAGATTCCCAACCGGACCAGCCGGAGAGATTGATCTGATGATCCGCAAGCACTCCACGACATTGCACGGCCACCGCACCAGCATTTCACTCGAGGATGCCTTCTGGGACGAGCTTAAAATCATCGCCGAAAAGCGCAAGATCAGTTTCGCCGCCCTGCTTGCGGAAATAGACGACAACCGGCCAGCCGACAGCAATCTGTCCTCATCCCTTCGGGTCCATGTACTGAATTGGCTGAAGAGCAGGTGAGCTTTCTGCAAGGTGGCATCGAAGGATGGTACCACAGCGGCGCGCATTTTCGCCGGCTCCGGTCCGGCCATTCTCCGACTACAAACATTCTTGCCGAAAACTCATAATGTCGTGAAAGCATTCATTAAACATTAGCGCGCTAATTTGTACTGCAAGGCGCTTCAGTACTGCGTAGCCTTGCTTCCAGATTTGTATTTCAAGCTTTTCCTTTTCATCCGCACGCCACGAGGCGACCCATGGTTTCCGCCGCTTCGGGAACGAGCATCGCTGTTGCCGTCCTCTCCTCTTCATCCACCTCGTCTTCAAGCGTTGCCGAACTGAAATCGCAGATTGCCGAAAAGCAGTCAGAACTCGCCCAGACCTCCGAAGCGAAAGCACAGGAAGAACTGAAGAGTACTATTGCATCGCTGCAAGCGCAGCTCGAGGCACTCGAAAACAGCTCCGACAAATCGGCTTCCTCAAGCAACAGCGCGGACAAGCCCAGCCTGTCGGGGGAAAGCAGCAGGATCGGTACCAAGAATTTTGATGCCGACACGCCCTTCGGCGAGCGTGAAGCCTGGATTTAACAGGCTAACGGATAATTTTGGCAAAGTGGTCGAGGCGGCAGCTGTCCGGACCGAGTCAAAATTCGCCCTGAGACACGGTCTCTAACCTCTCTCCAAAACGCGCCGTCGTCGCGGCAAACTTACGGATTGGCCGGAGCGTTTTCGGGCGCCAGTTGCCTGATCGCATCTTCCGTTGGAGGCACCGTCAGGGCCGGCGTTGATTGCCGCTCGGGAACAGGTTGCTGCTGTTGCTGTTGCTGTTGCTGTTGCTGTTGCTGTTGCTGTTGCTGTTGCTGTTGCAACCGCTCCTGCTGTTCCTTTTCCTGCCGCAGACGCTCCTCTGCCGCCGCTTTAAGGCGCGCCTCCTCTTCGGCCTTGGCCTTGGCTTCCGCCTCCACCCGTTCCTTTTCAGCCTGACGTTCAGCCGCCTGAGAACGATAAAGCGCCGTTTCACGACGCAGGCGCTGCTTTTCAAGAACGCTGGCCTGCATGGCCTCGACGCGACGGCGTTCCTTTTCGAAAGCCCGAAGTGACAGATAATTGCCGAGCGCCGAAACATCGGTCGTCAAAGCAGGTGCGGCGAGCGGACCGTTATAGTTGAGACGCAGCGACGGTTCGGCGCCAGCAACCACTTCGGTGCCGGGATTGAAGATAAGATCGAGATCGCCATTCACGGTCGATGCTGCAATATCGACCGTCGCATCTCCGGTAAGCGTCACCGGATCGATCCCGGCGCGCAAATTCTGGAAGTGCAGCGCGCCGCCATTCAGGGTGAATGGCAGGGCTACGTTGCCGAGCGGTATTTCGCCCTGCCACAGGCTCTGATCCACCAGCGGCCGAACCTTTGGCGCGTCGATCGGCTGCTGCAAGCCTTCCGCCGCCTGCAGGATCGGCGGAAAGGCGCCGGGATTAAGCCCTTTGAGCACAAGCCCGCTGGCGCGCACTTCCCCCGAGCCACCTGCCGATTTCAAAATTTCACCAACGCTTTTGCCCGTCGATTCGGCGGTCAGATCGATAGCCACCCGGCCCGTCGCGACCGGGCCGTTGGCATTCGCCCACAATATCGACTCGGGATTGGCGTCGTTCACCGCGATCTTGGTGCGGAAAATGCCCGCTCCCTCGCCTGTGGACATGGCAAGCCGCCCGGTCAGCTTTCCGCCCATGAAGGTGCCGGCGATATCATCAAGCGCGAGATTGCCATCATCATGCGTGATCTTGGTCGACAGACCCGTGACCGTGCCGAAGGGACCGGCCTCGAAACTTTCCGCTTTCAGCGACAGCGAGGCCTTGAGTTGCGGGAAAGCCGGCATGGCCAGCGGCTTGGCGTTGAGCGTGCCCGTCTCCGGGTCGATCACCGGTCCGTAGATCGCATCTCCGAGCCAGGCAAGATCGACGGTCCGAAGGGCAAGATCACCGGTGACGGAATGGGGGGCCGCGCGCTGGAACGCCAGACTGCCCGAGAAGGGGTTGCCGCCCGCCTGCCCGCCGAGGGCGGAAAACGCAATCTTCTGCGCATCCACCGCCATTTTTCCGTTCGCCTTCAGCGCCATGCCACCACCAAGCTGTGGCAGGCCAACCGCGTTCATGATGAGATAGGGCTCTATATCAGCGCTTTCGAGCGCCAGATCCGCACTACCCTCGCCGAAATTGGCGGCGGCAACGGCAAAGGATCCGATCATCGAGAAATGCGTGCGCTCCGTCGAGAAACGGATATCGGTCTGGACGGGAGAACCGAGCGTGCCGTTGAGCTTGACGGAAAGCAGCCCTTCCCCGTCGGCATCGAACGGCAGAGGATCAAGCCCTGCCTGCCCGAACAGGATCGCCGTCGACTGGTTTTTCAAAACCCCTTCCAGCGACATCGCCGTATCATCGGTGATGGACAGGAAATCCGGCATCTTAGCCACGGCCGACAGACGGCTGCCGTTGACTGTGCCGGAAACGGCGACATTGGCGCCGCCATTTTCGCTGTTGACCGAAACATCCATGGCAAGGTCGGAATTGGCGTACCACGGCGAACTCGCCGCCAGCCGGCTGAGGAACGGATGACCAGGCAATTTCTGCTGCAGCATGGCGAAGAACGGCTGCATGTCTGTCGCATGCAGGTTCACCGTGCCCTTGCCCGCATATTTCAGCAACGACCCCTGCAACTGCCCTTTCGCCTTGACTTCGGCACCGGCGATATCGCCAGCCGTCATCTTTTCAAGCGAGAGAACGCCGCCCGCCATGGTGAAGGCGGTTTCCACATGATTTGCAGTCACACCGGCCATGTTGAACCGGTCGGCCTTGAACTTGGCGTCAATGCGATGGTCGAGAACAGAACTTCCGACCTGATCGCCGAGCGCCAGGCTGCCAAGCGCCTTCAGGGCGTCGAGATCGATCTCGTTACCGGCAAGATCGATCGAAAGATTGGAGGCCTTGCCGTCAGAGCGCCGTTCCAGCTTCCCCTTCAGAGAGGCGTCGCCAATGGCAAGCTCGAGATTGTCGAAACGCTGGTTCAGCGTCGTCAGCGAGACGTCGGCGGAAAAACCGGCTGCATTGAGCTGGCGGATCGCCGGATCGACAGAACCGGAAAGCCAGTTTGCCAGCCCGGATGGCTGGTTGGAGGCAACGAGCAGATTGCCGTTGAAAGCGGGACCATCCAGCAGCGTCAGGGAACCTTTGGCTTCCAGTTGCGTCCTGCCGGGCAGCGTTGCCACGGCGTTAACCACCTGCCAGCCGCTGCCATCAGGGCGCACGTCCAGCCGGATGTCACGAATGGTCGTGTCGTCGGAAACCAGCGCCGGTAGGCTGATGCTGGCCTTGCCCGGCACCGGCGGAACCGGAATGCGGGCGACCATGGCGGCAAATGCCTCGATGCGCTGGCGCACGGAAGCGGTGGGCTGGCGCGAGGTCTTGCCGGTCTGCACGACGGGCGGTGCGAAACGATTGACGTCAAT